>OLIT01001901.1_pt1 | contig 16695 bp, 14 predicted proteins | sample 1601341 | NCBI WGS metagenome assembly OLIT01 (sample SAMEA2452121, study PRJEB22498) | human gut metagenome | biome: human feces; feature: human gut; material: feces | place: Australia | collected 2012
CGAAAAAGAACACGCCAAACTTTGGTTCAAGGAACTTAACGGCATCGGAAACACAACGGAAAACCTTGTTGCTGCGGCGGCGGGCGAAAACTACGAATGGACGGATATGTATGCGGGCTTTGCAAAAACAGCCGAAGAAGAAGGCTTCCACGAACTTGCGGCGAAATTCAGACTTGTCGCGGCGATCGAGAAACACCACGAAGAAAGATATCGCGCGCTGTTGAAAAATATCGAAACGGCGGAAGTTTTCAAAAAATCCACGGTGAAAGTGTGGGAATGCAGAAACTGCGGCCATATCGTCGTCGGAGAGTGCGCGCCCGAGGTTTGCCCGACGTGCAATCATCCCCAAAGTTATTTTGAAATATCCGCGGACAACTATTGATTGTCGCAAAACACGCGGGAAACCATTTTCAAAGCGTCGGGACACCCCGACGCTTTTTAATGTTTAATATTATATATTTTATATTATATTGTTTATATAATGAAAATGAAGGGCGGCGGGTAAATTTCGAAGGCGAGAAGAAGCGCGATATTTTCAAAAAAAATAATAATAAAAAAATTTTCTTTTCCTTCTTAAAAACGGTTTACAAAAAATGCCGCTTGTGTTATTATAACCCTAACAGAAATCTTTAATTATGTCCAGAGAGGCATACAAGGTTATCATACAATAAACAGGTGTATCATATCTTGCGTGTCTTGACGCAAGATTTTTTTTGAGGTTTTATGGAAATTAAGGCAAACATTATGGATGATACGGCTGTCGCCCGCGCGCTTAAAAGGGTATCGCACGAGATTATCGAAAGAAACGACTCCCTGGAAAACGTCGTGCTTATCGGCATTAAAAGCCGTGGTATCCCCCTTGCCGGAATAATTGCCGAAAACGTGAAAAAATACGAAGGCGTGTCGCTTGACGTGGGTGAACTCGATATAAGTCTTTATCGTGACGACCTTGCGGAAAAAAGCGAAACTCCCGTTATCGAAAAAATCAACGTTCCCTTTGAAGTAAGGGGACGAGACGTCGTCCTTGTTGACGACGTTTTGTTTACCGGAAGGACGGCGCGCGCCGCAATCGACGCCGTGTTCACGCTGGGACGTCCGCGCACGATACAACTTGCCGTGCTTATCGACCGCGGTCATCGCGAACTTCCGATACGCGCGGACTACGTCGGCAAAAACCTGCCAACGTCCAAGCAGGAGGTCGTAAGGGTAATGATACCGCCCTATGACGAGAAAATCGCCGTCGACCTGTTTTCACTCTGATATATCAAAATATAAATAAATTTTAAAGGAGATTGTTACTTATGAAGATGATTTACAACGTTGAAGACAAGTTGTCCTTCAAACAAACGCTTGTGTACTCGCTTCAACAATTCTTGGCGGTCGTATGCGCGACGATTCTCGTGCCTATTCTTTCCTCGGGAAACGGCGTCAACATGAGCCCCGCTGCCGCACTTTTCGGCGCAGGTATCGCAACTCTGTTCTACGTATGGGTTACCAAGAAAAAGAGCCCGATGTTCATCGGAAGCTCGTTCGCGTTTATCTCGGCGTTGATCGGCGCAACTCAATACGGCTGGTGGGGAATTATTCTCGGCGGCGTATTCGCAGGCGCTGTATACTGCATACTTGCCTTTATCGTCTGGAAGAAAGGCACTGAATGGATCAACAAACTTATGCCCGCGGTCATCATCGGGCCCACGGTTGCTCTTATCGGCTTAGGTCTTTCGGGCAGCGCAATCGGCAACCTTACCACTGCAAGCGGCAGCGGACAATCTTACAACCTTGTCGCAATCTTTTGCGGTCTGTTCGCCTTCTTCGTAACGGTCTTCGTATCCTGCAAGGGCAGCAAAAAAATGCAACTTATGCCTTTCATCATCGGTATCGGCGCAGGTTACCTTCTCGCATCGTTCTTCTCCATCTTCGGATACGCATGCAACGTCGAATATCTCAAAATCGTCAACTGGACTCCGCTTGTCGAAAACTTCGTAAAAGACGGCAAATTCACGGGCGTCACCGCATTCTTCGATTATCCGCACCTTGCGATTATTGAAGCAATTAAGGAATCCGTAAACGGCACCGCAAGACTTACCGGCACGGGCGTCGGCACAATCGCGCTTCTGTTCATCCCCGTATCGCTGGTTGTTTTCGCGGAACATATCGCGGACCACAAAAACATGAGCACCATCATCGAAAAAGACCTTCTTAAAGACCCCGGTCTCCATCGCACGCTCATCGGCGACGGCTTCGGAACGACCGTTGGCACAATTTTCGGCTGCTGCCCCAACACCACTTACGGCGAATGCATCGGCTGTGTGGCAATCACCAAAAACGCCTCGATTTACACCATAATCGGCGCGGCTGTTATCGCGATTATAATCGCGTTTTTCAGCCCGTTCATCGCGCTTATCGAAACAATCCCCACCTGCATTCTGGGCGGCGTATGCCTGGCGCTCTACGGATTTATCGCAGTCAGCGGTCTTAAAATGCTGCAAAACGTCGACCTCGGCGAAAGCAAAAACCTCTTCGTCGTATCAGCAATCCTTATTACGGGTATCGGCGGGCTCGCTCTTAAATTCGGTCTTGCAACGCAGGGCAAAGCAATCATCACCATCACCAACATCGCAACCGCTCTTATCGTAGGTATCCTTACCAACGTCATTCTTTCAATCAAAACCAAGAAAGAAAAACAGGGCGAAGTCAAAGACGGTGAAAGCATCGCGGTCGTGGGCGAAGGCGTAACGTATGACACGGACGACAAACTCCCCGGCGTCAGAAAAGACGAAGTCGTGGCAGACAGCGAAGCAGTCGACGAAGCAGTCGAAGAACTCGGACTCGAAGACGAAGACAAAACAGCGACGGTGGAATTCCGGGCGGTTGAAGAATCAAAGGACGAATCGTCCGACAAGTAATAATCAACGAAATATCAAAAAGTCCTCATAGTTTTATGAGGACTTTTTTTATACCTGAAATGCAACTTTTTGCGTGGGCACCTTGTTGCCTTTGGCGCGATGTTGCTTACGCAGCGATGTGTGCCTTCGGCGCGATATGCTCAAAATAATTTGCGCCATCAAAAAGCCCTGACTAATGTCAGGGCAATGCAATTATTCGTTCAATTATTGCGGATTATTTCGTACCGAAAATTCTGTCGCCGGCGTCGCCGAGACCGGGGACGATGTAGCCGTTTTCGTTAAGGTGAGAGTCTTTGCAGCCGACGAAGATGTGTACGTCGGGATGTTTTGCGTGGACTTTTTCAATTCCTTCGGGCGCGCCGATGATGCTCATAAACTTAATGTTCTTGCAGCCTTTCGCCTTAATGAAGTCGATTGCCGCGATTGCGCTGCCACCGGTTGCGAGCATCGGATCGAGAATGATGACTTCGCGGTTTGCGATATCGTCGGGAAGTTTGCAGTAGTACTCCTTGGGTTCAAGCGTTTCGTGGTCGCGATAAAGACCGACGTGTCCGACTTTTGCGGTGGGGACAAGAGCAAGGATACCGTTTACCATGCCGAGACCTGCGCGGAGAATAGGAACTATTGCGATGTCATTTGCAATAACGCGGGTTTTAGTGACCGCAATCGGGGTTTTAACCTCAATTTCTTGCGTATTGATATCACGGAGAGCCTCAAATGCCATAAGCATTGCGACTTCTTCCACAAGTTCGCGAAACTCTTTACTGCCGGTACGTTCATCACGCATAATTGCAATTTTGTGTGTGATAAGAGGGTGATTGAAAATGGTTACGTTGTTCATAAAACACCTCACAATATTTACTTTTAACATAGTAACATTTCGGCGTTTTTTTTGCAAGCAAAATGCGCATTGTTCGACATATTTTTTAAGGCATATCGCAATAAAAAAATTAGCAAAAAAACACGAATTTCGTCAAATTGATATTTTCAAAACCTTGATAACGTAAATTTATTGTGTTATAATATACACAGTATAGGTATTTTATCTAATTTATTTTCAGGGTTATATTATTAAAGAGGAGTTTGAAAAATGTTAGCAGCAGTTTCATCCAATGAAGTATGGCAGAAAATCGTCGATTTCTTTACCATCACGGTGAAAGACTTTTTCGTTGAATTATTGGCAGAAAATCCCCCGATTAAGTTCATATTGCTTGTTGCGGGCGCAGCGCTCGTACTCATCGGCTTAATCGTTATTATCGCGGTTTGTGCAAAGAAGAACAAGGCGAAGAAAGCGGCAAAGAAGGCGGCAAGACAAAGCGTCAAAGACGCAAAGAAAGCAAGTAAGAAAGGCGGCAAAGTCGCAGCCGAAGAAAAACCCGCTGTGAAAGAAACGCCCGTCGTACCCGCGGCTCCCGCACCCGCACCCGCGCCCGTTGCGGCAGCGGCACCTGCACCCGCGCCTTATATCGAGGACGAAAAGAAGTTCGACGCCGACGCTTTCGATGACGAGCTGCCTCCGTTTGAAGACAAAAAACCCGCTCCGCAGGAACAAATCGACATGTCGAAGTTTATCGCGGAAGACAAAGTTTATGCTCCCGTGGAAGAAGAAAAACCCGTCGCGCCCGCGCCCGTTCCCGCATACGTTCAGCCGGAAGAACCCGCGCCCGTCGAGGAAAAGCATTATATCGAGCCTGAAAACAACGACAACTTCGTTGACGACAGCTGGGGCAAGGCAAAAATAAATCTGAAACCCAAAAAAGCGCAGAAAGAAGAAACGACGGAAGCACCCGAAGTCGCCGCGGAAGAACCCGCTCCCGCAAAGAAAAAAGCGACGAAGAAGAAAGCGGAAGTAACGGAAGAATCCGCACCCGCAAAGAAAGCCCCCGCAAAGAAAAAGGCGGTGGCAAAGGTTGAAGAACCCGTCGAGGAAAACGACGAAGCCGATAAACCCAAGGTCGTCGGCAAATATACAATCGAAGATACCGGCTATGCGTATCAGTTCCACCTTTACGCAAACAACGGGCAACTTCTGTACGAAAGCCGCGAATACGCAAGTCTGAACTCCTGCAAGGGCGGCATCGCGACCTTTAAGAAGAACGTCGCAGATTGCGAGTACCGCATCGACGTCGATAAGAACGGCGGATACAAGTACATCTTCAAGAAGGGCAACAGCATTTACATCGGCGAAACGTATTCGACCGCAAAAGCGGCGGAACGCAGCGCGGAATCCGTGAAACGCTTTGCACAGGTTTCCGAAATCAGCGAATAAATTTTTAAAATAATTAAAGGGGTTATATCAATATGGCAAAAGAAGTAAAAAAAGCAGCAACAAAAGAGTCCGCACCCAATAAAGCCGCGGCGAAAGAACCTGCAAAAAAAGTTGCGACGAAAGAGCCCGCAAAGAAGCCGGCAGTTAAGGAAGTCACTCCCGCAGAAACCGCAGCAAAAAGCGTTGTCGGAAAATATCGCGTAGATTGCGTTTACGGCGATCTTTATCAATTCTATCTTTATGCAAACAACGGTCAGCTTCTTTATGAAAGCCGCGAATATGCGTCGAAGAAATCGTGCCTGGAAGGCATCGAAACCTTCAAGAAAAATATGCAGGACGCAGCAACGACCGTACGTGTGGATAAGGACAAAAACAATAGATATAAGTTCATTATCAAAAACCGCAACAGCATTTACGTCGGCGAAACTTACGACAATAAGAAACAAGCCGAAAGCAGCGCGGAATCGGTGAAACGCTTTGCAGTCGTATCGCAGGTCGTCGAATAAGAAAAAACGAAATTACGCACGGTGAAAACCGTGCGTTTTTTTATACGAAATTTGAGGCGGAAGAATATATCTTTGATATATTCTTTTTTTGCGGTTTTTTGCGCGGGATACGATCGTCAAAAATATCTTTTTACAAATTGCGACAAAATGCGTATTTTTCGTTGACAAATATACGCTATTTTCATATAATCATATTCAGTCGTATGGTTTAGCAATTGTAAACTTTTTTCTTAAAATTACAAAACTCTCTAATTTTTAGGTTTAGAAATACTAAACAAACGGCGCGGAAACAGGAGGTTATATGGAAATCGGAACCAAACTGAAAAATCTGCGGCTTCGTTGCGGATTGACGCAGGAGGAACTTGCCGACAGGTGCGAACTCACGAAAGGCTACATAAGCCAACTCGAAAACGACCTGACCATGCCGACAATTTCCACTCTTAACGACCTTATGGTGGCACTCGGGAGCGACCTGAAAACCTTTTTCAGCGAAGACGAACCCGAACAAGTCGTGTTTACGAGCGACGACTTCTTTGAAAAGGAGGGCGACGGGCAAAAAATCGTTTGGCTTGTGCCCAACAGTCAGAAGAACGAGATGGAGCCTGTTTATATCGAAATCGAGCCGAATACGACGCTTCAGAAAGACATGCCGCACGAGGGCGAAGAATTCGGATACGTCCTTGACGGCGAAATCGAAATCGTCATTGGCAACAACGTCTATAAGTGCAAAAAACGCAACAGCTTTTATTTTGTAAGCAACAAAGTACATTATATTAAAAATACAAAAAATACAACGGCTAAAATCATCTGGGTGTCAAGCCCGCCCACGTTTTAAGGAGAGTATATGTCATCTGCAAACATTATCGAAATCAAAAACGTATCCAAGGAATACGACGGCAAAGCAGTCGTCAAAAACGAAAGCATCGCGATAAAACGCGGCGAATTCGTGACAATTTTAGGACCTTCGGGCTGTGGCAAGACGACGACGCTTCGTATGATTGCCGGCTTTGAAAAACCGACCAGCGGACAAATCCTTTTCGACGGCGAAGATATTTCCAATCTGCCGCCGCATAAGCGCGCCGTGAACACGGTTTTCCAGAAATACGCGTTGTTCCCGCACCTTAACGTGTTCAACAACATCGCGTTCGGTCTGAAACTCAAAACCATTCCCGACGGCACGACGTACACCGACAGAAAGGGCAGGACTTTCGACAATATGAGAAAATATACGAAAGCCGAAATCGCCGAAAAAGTCAATCACGCGCTTAAAATGGTTGACCTTGAAGACTACGGTCACCGCGACGTGAACAGCCTTTCGGGCGGACAGCAACAGCGCGTCGCAATCGCAAGGGCAATCGTCAACGAGCCGAAGTTGCTGCTTCTTGACGAGCCGCTGGGCGCGCTTGACCTTAAAATGAGAAAGGATATGCAGATCGAACTGATGGATATGCATAAACGCCTTGGAATCACGTTCGTTTACGTCACGCACGATCAGGAAGAAGCGCTCACCATGAGCGACAAAATCATCGTTATGCGCGACGGCGAAGTGCAGCAAATCGGCACCCCCAAAAAGATTTACGACGAGCCCGCAAACGCATTCGTCGCCGACTTTATCGGCGAAAGCAACATCATGTCGGGCATTATGATCGACGACTATAAATGCAGCTTCTTCGACACTGAGTTCGAGTGCGTCGACAAAGGCTTCAAACCCAACGAACCCGTTGATATCATCGTGCGTCCCGAAGACATTTATATCACGAAGGGCAAAAACGTCGAAAAGGGACAACTCGCCGCAAAAGTAACGTCCTGCGTGTTCAAGGGCGACCACTACGAAATCCTTTGCGAAAGCGACGGAAACGAATTGCAGATCGTTGAAAATACCGAGTGCGCCGTCGGCGAAGAAATCGGTATCTTCATTCCGAAAGAAGAAATACACATCATGCACAAAGCGCGCATTATCAACGAGTACGAAACCGAAATGGGCGACAACGGCATTGTGAAAATTTGCGAAGCCGACTTTGAAACGAAAAGCGACTTGCCCGCAGGAACGAAAGTTAAAGTGTCGATTCCGTTTGATAAAGTCGATGTTACCGACGACGAAGCCGACGGAACGGTCAGCGCGGACGTCGTGTCGAGCATTTACAAGGGAAGTTACTATCAGGTCATTTTACGTACCGATTTCGACTATGACTTCTTTGTCGACACTCAGGACGAATGGCTCAAAGGCGACCGCGTAGGCATCAATATTAAACCCGAAGACATTAAGGTGGAGGCAATTTAATGAAAGAGAAAATTAAAAATTTCAGATTTACGCGAAAAGCCTTTGCTTATCCGTATATGCTGTTTTTGCTGGTTTTCGTTGTTACGCCGCTTGTGCTGATTCTTGCCAACGCGTTTATTTACGACGGGAAATTCAGTTTCAAAAACTTTGCGATTTTCTTCACCGAAAAGTCAAGTCTGGTGGTGCTTGGAAACTCCATTCTCGTCGGACTTCTGACGACGATTATCTGCATAGTTCTGGGATATCCCGCGGCGTACTTCCTTGCGAAATACAGCGCAAGCAAGATTTTCGTATTGCTGTTTATCCTGCCCATGTGGGTAAACTTCCTGATAAGGACGCTTGCAACGAAAGCGATTTTCGTGTCGATGAACATTCCGCTCGGAATGGGAACGGTCGTGTTCGGCATGGTTTACAACTACCTGCCGTTTATGATACTTCCTTTGCACACGGTGCTTTCGAGCATTGATAAAAACTATATCGAGGCGGCGGAAGATCTCGGGGCAGACAAGTTCCAGGTTTTCGCAAAAACGATATTGCCGTTGTCGGTGCCGGGGATTTTAAGCGGAATCACGATGGTGTTCATTCCCACGATTTCGACGTTCGCGATAAGCCAGCTTTTGTCGGACAGCACTGTATTTTTGTTCGGCGACAGCATTCAGATGAAGTTCGATCAGGGCTTGTACGGCGTCGGCAGCGTCATGAGCCTTGTAATGATAATTCTCGTGCTTATTTCCAACTTTATAATGAACAGGTTTTCAAAAACGTCCGCGACGGGAGGAAGAAACTTATGGTAAAGAAATTTTTTGCAAAAGCATATCTTTATTTACTTCTCGCGCTGCTGTACGCGCCGATAGTGTTGATTATCGTGTTTTCGTTTTTCAACACGTCGATTTTCTCTTTTGACAACGGGTTCAGTTTCGAGTCGTACAAGTCGATATTCGCGTCCGACAAAACACCCGAACTGCTTGCCGCGCTTAAAAACACGCTGATTATCGCCGTCGTATCGAGCGTTGTATCGACGCTTATCGGCACGTTTTCGGCAATCGGCATTTATTGTTTGAAACCGCGTGCAAGAAAGGTTGTGGAAAACGTCAACCAACTGCCAATCATCAACAGCGAAATCGTTATGGCGGTGTCGCTTATGATATTCTTCGTAACGTTCTCGTTCCCCGCGGGATATTTCCGCCTTATCATCGGACACATCAGTTTCTGCACGCCGTACGTCATTCTTTCGGTTCTGCCGAAACTCCAAACGATGGACAACAACGTTTACGAAGCTGCTCTCGACCTTGGCGCAAACCCGTTCAAAGCGATGGTAAAAGTCATTCTGCCCATACTTGCGCCCAGCATTATGTCGGGATTTATGATGGCGTTCACGCTGTCGATGGACGACTTCATCATCACGCAAATCAACAAAGGCGCGGCAACGGGCATCAACACTCTTTCGACGTACATCTACGCCGACGCAAGGGTACAAGGGCTTTCGCCGTTCTGGTTTGCGATATTCAGCATTATCTTCATCGTGGTGCTTACGACCATTCTCGTCGTCAACGTCGTTAAGGTCAAAAAAGCCAAAGCCGACAAGAAAAAGGAGGTTAAAGCATGAACAAGAAAGCAATTAAAATCCTTATCGTGTCGGTTATTATCGCGGTTATCGTCGGCGGTACGATTGCAGGCATCGTCGTCGTGAACCTTGACAGGAAAAAAGAAAAACTTGTCGTATATAACTGGGCGGACTATATCGATCCCGCCAATATCACGCTTTTTGAAGAGTATTACAAGCAAAAAACCGGCAAGGAAATCGAGGTTGTTTACAGCACTTTCGACACAAACGAAACAATGATGACCGAAGTTACCAAGGGCGACAGCCAGATCGACCTCGTTTGCCCCAGCGAATACTCCATTCAGAAACTGAAAGAGAAAAACCTTTTGCAACCGCTCGATATGTCGGACGGCGACTACGAATTCATAAGTAACGTGTATCCCGCAATCCGCGACAGGGTAGAGTCGATTTTCGGCGCGGAAATGAACGGATATTTCGTGCCGTATATGTGGGGTACGCTCGGCATAATGTACAACGTCGAAAAGGTCAGGAAAGAAGACCTCGAAGCCGGCTGGGGTATCCTTTGGAATAAGGCGAACAACCCGGAACTTGAAGGGAAAATCCTTGTGAAAGACAGCGTCCGCGACGTGTATGCCGCAACCGTTTGTTATCTCAAAGAAGAAGGAAAACTCGACGGGACTCCGTACGCCGCGCTTTCAATCGAACAACTTATCAACACCGTCGACAACACGCTTTTGAAAATGTGTGAAACCGTGCTTCTGGAACAAAGAAAGCATATCAAAGGCTACGAAGTCGATTTCGGCAAGGACGATATGATCAACAAAATCGCATACGTCGACCTTGCCTGGTCGGGCGACGCAATGTACGCAATCGAGGAAAGCTACAACCCCGACAAAACTTTCAAAAACCTTGCAACCGGCGAAGAAACGAATTACCTTCTGGATTACTTCGTCCCGACAATTGAAATCGACGGCGAAGAAAAAGAGTTCGGCAACGTATGGTTTGACGGCTGGGCAATCCCGAAAACCGCGCAAAACGTCCCGGCGGCAAAGGAATTCATCAACTTTATGTGCCGTCCCGACGTCGCGATGCGTAATATGATGGAAATCGGCTATACCTGCTCTTTCGATCCCGATAAATATATTGCGGGCGAAGACGAATTCACAATCGAAGCCGTCAACTGCCTTCTCGAAAACGAGTACGTTTGGGAAATTTCCGACGACGAAATTGCCGAGAATTATCCCGACGGCGACTGCATTATTAAGGAAATCGACGGCGTTAAGTACGACCTTACCGAGTTCTTCGGCGACCATAGAAGATACCCCGACTTTAAGAAATCGGAAGGCACTCTCGGCGTAATGCAGGACTTCGGCGCGCAAAACGACGCGGTCGTCAGTATGTGGGAAAGGGTAAAAGGAGGCGACGAAGTCCCGTGGAAACTTATCGTCGCAATCGTTGCTTGCGTCGCGATTGTCGCAGGGGCGTTCGGGCTGTGCTTCTTGGTGCGCCACGTCAAATCGAAACGCCAACCGCATATCGACGCGGACTCCGAACAACAAACCGCTTAAAACAAAATTGAAAAACCAAACGAAACCAAAAAACCGATTGCAAATGCAATCGGTTTTTTAATATATAAATTGTGAATTATTTGATACAAACCCCGTTACTGTCAAAAGGACACTTTTGCTTTGTGTATAATCAAATATAATAAAAAAACAATAGGACATATAGAAAATAATTTCATCGGTTTATTTAGTAGTATAATAATTACTTGTTGCCTTGCTTTTTTAATATTTATTCAATATTTTCTCACGTCGCTTTATTGTCAAAAGACAAATTATCTGTTGGCATACGCAGCAACATTGCATCCGCAGTATAGATAACATGATAATTTTTAGTTTATTAAATCAATGGAACATATCTGAACTTCATACTATTGCATATTATTCGGATTTGCATTAAACACAGCAAGAGTGTCCTAATGACAGCAACGTTCATTCCACGCGACGCATCTCCCGGAAGGGTTACCGCATTGTAATGACACAGAGTGCGTTGCACGGAAATAATATACATTATCCGCTGTTCTTGTTTTGGAAAGCGCGTTTTTCAAAACATGCGAAAAGGGAATAAGGATTAGCGGAGCGCAGGTTTCCTTATGGGAAAAACGGCACAAAAAAGGCATCTTCTTCAAGATGCCTTTGACTGTTGTTTGTCCCGTTTTCCAAAACGGCAATCTTTTCATTTGCCGTTTTGAGAGCGAAGCGACTTAGTACATATCGCCGCCCATCGGAGCCTGCGGCATCGCCGGAGCCGGTTCGGGCTTGTCGGCAACGATGACCTCGGTGGTGAGCAACGTAGACGATACGCTTGCTGCGTTTTGAAGTGCCGAGCGCGTGACTTTGGTCGGATCGAGAATACCTTTTTCGACCATATCGCAGAACTCGTTTTTAAGAGCGTCGTAACCGAAGTTTGCTTTCTTTGCGCGCAACACGTTATCTACGATAACGCCGCCGTCAACGCCCGCGTTTTCCGCGATTTGTTTAATGGGGGCGGTAAGGGCTTTCGCGATGATGAGCGCGCCCGTTTTTTCGTCGCCGCTGAAAGTATTTGCGTATGCGGTAACTTTGTCGCTGACGGACAGAAGGGCAATGCCGCCGCCGGGGACAATACCTTCTTCGACAGCCGCGCGGGTTGCCGCAAGAGCGTCTTCGATGCGGAGTTTTCTTTCTTTCATTTCGACTTCGGTTGCCGCGCCGACTCTGACGACTGCTACGCCGCCCGAAAGTTTTGCAAGGCGTTCTTGAAGTTTTTCTTTGTCGTAGTCGCTGGTGCTTTCCGCAATCTGGTGCTGGATTGCCGCAACGCGTTGTTTGATGAGCGCGGGATCGCCTGCGCCGTCAACGATAGTGGTGTTGTCTTTGTCGACCTGAACCATTTTCGCGCTGCCCAGCATATCGAGGGTTGCGTCCTTGATTTCGTAGCCGAGATCGGACGAAATGACGGTTGCGCCTGTCAGGATTGCGATATCTTCAAGCATTGCTTTGCGGCTGTCACCGTAACCGGGGGCTTTGACCGCAACGCACTTGATTGCGCCTTTGAGTTTGTTCAGGACAAGGGCGGTAAGAGCCTCGCCTTCGACTTCTTCTGCGATGATGAACAAGCCGCGGCCTGATTTTACAACCTGTTCGAGAACGGGCAGCAAATCCTGGAACACGCTGATTTTCTTATCGGTGATAAGGATAAGCGGATCTTCAAGGACGGCGTCCATTTTGTCGGGGTTGGTCATCATATAGGGGGAAGCGTAACCGCGATCGAACTGCATGCCTTCGACGACGCTGAGTTCCGTCTTCATGGTTTTGCTTTCGTCGATGGTGATAACGCCGTCTTTGCCGACCTTTTCAAAAGCGTCGGAAAGCAGAGTGCCGATTTCTTCGTCGCCTGCCGACACGCTCGCGACCTGCGCGATAGCGGTTTTGCTTTCAATGGGTTTGCTGATTTTTTTGAGTTCTTCGACGGTATATTCGGTTGCTTTCGCGATGCCTTTTTTCAGCACCATCGGGTTTGCGCCGGCGGCGATGTTTTTCATACCTTCGCGGATGATTGTCTGTGCGAGAAGGGCAGCCGTTGTGGTGCCGTCGCCCGCGACGTCGTTGGTTTTTACGGACACTTCTTTCACAAGTTGTGCGCCCATATTTTCAAAAGCGTCTTCGAGTTCGATTTCCTTGGCGATGGTTACGCCGTCGTTTGTGATGAGGGGTGCGCCGAACTTTTTGTCAAGAACGACGTTTCTGCCTTTCGGCCCCAAAGTGATTTTAACTGCGTCGGCAAGAGTGTCCACGCCCTTTTCAAGGGAGCGGCGCGCTTCTTCGCCGTATTTGAATTGTTTGCTCATATAAAAGCCTCCTTATTCGTTCACAATTGCGAGAATGTCGCTTTGGCGAAGGATGATAACTTCCTTGCCGTCAAGCTTGAACTCGCTTCCTGCGTATTTGCTGTACAAAACTTTATCGCCTACATTGACTTGCATCGTGACTTCTTTGCCGTCGATAAGTCCGCCGGGACCGACCGCCACGACTTCTGCCATCTGGGGTTTTTCTTGTGCTGTGCCGGGAAGAAGGATGCCGCTTGCGGTCTTTTCTTCCGCTTCGATTGATTTAACGACAACTTTGTCAAACAAAGGTTTTATTGTCATATTTACCTCCGAAAAATTGATTTTGAAGTTAGCACTCAAATGCCTTGATTGCTAATTCAATGGTAATTATACACGCAATATATCGCGATGTCAATAGTATTATGACAGAAAAAATTAAAAAATATCGCTAAAAAACGCGCATTTTCAAAACGTCGTAAAGTCGCGCGTTACTAAGTAAAATACGGGCGCGCACGTATGCGCGCGATTTTGTTTACAACGGACTGAAAAAGTGTTATTATTATCATATATTTATTTTTTCGAGGTCGCTATGATGGACAAATGGGATAAGAGATTTATGGAAATGGCAAACGTCGTTTCGACGTGGTCAAGTTGTTATAGAACCGGGCGTCAGGTCGGCGCGGTCATCACAAAAAACAAAAGAATCCTCACAACCGGCTACAACGGCGCGCCCGAAGGTATCAGAAGTTGCGTCGAAAAGGGCGAATGTATGAGGGATCTCATGAAAATCCCGTCGGGCACCCGCGCGGAACTTTGCTACGCCGTTCATGCTGAGCAGAATGCCATCTGTCAGGCGGCGAAACTCGGTATTTCCCTTGAGGGCGCAACCCTTTATTGTACGCATCAGCCGTGCAGTATCTGCGCCAAAATCATTGTCAACAGCGGCATAAAACGTATCGTTTATCGCGAAGGATACCCGGACGAATTCGCAATGAAAATTCTGAGCGAAGCCGACATTCTTGTCGAAAGATACGAAGAATAATAAGTCAATTTTTAGGATATAAAGAATACCCTTAATTATAAGGGTGTTTTTTTATGGAAAAAATCGATAACGTAAATTATGATGATTATAAGTATAAATCGTATATCTGGAAGGAAGACGGGCGGCACAAAAAACCCGAAAAAAGAAAGAAAACAAAACCGCAAAAACCCGAAAAAAGGCGCGTCGTAAAAGCCGATAAGCAGGCGGTTTTCGTCGTTTGTACGATACTTTTGTGCTTCTCGCTTACGTTCGCTCTCGCAACCCTTTCCGGAAAAGGAAGCGTGATGAATTTCTTTCAAAAGAATAAAAACACCGACTGCGAAAGGTATTACGTCGTGTGCTCCGACGTGTTTTCGGACGAAAGCCTTGCAAGAATTTCCGCCGACGAGGCGCGCACGTCGGGCGGGGCGGGCTACATAATTTACGATGAAAAATACTATCTCGCGCTTGCGTGTTACAAAAGCCGCGACGACGCGGAAAAAGTCCGAAAAAGAATGGCGGGGAGCAGTTCCTGCATCTATGAAATCTGTGTCAAGGCACCCGCGCTTTCCTGGTGCGACAACGGAAAAAAAGACGCCGTAAAAAACGCGTTGAAATACTCGGATACGGCGTTTTCCCGCCTTTACGAAATCACGACTTCGTTTGACAAAGGCAGTATCGGCGAAACAGAAGTAAAAAACAGATTAAAAGGTTTATTGAATGAAATCAATAAATTAAATGCCGATTTTGACAAAATTACAAAATCCGAAAATATGCCCGAATACATTAAAATCAAGGCGGAAATCAAGGCTGCCGCGGCTGTTATAGGAAACGTCGCGAAGTCGGATTTTTCGGGCGCGACGCTTTCCGCGGCGTTAAGGTTTGCGACAATGAGCGTCGTATGCGGCTACAAAAATTTGGCGACGGAGTTGTAAACGGTTGCAAAATCCTATGTTTTAGTATATACTATATTACACTAATGTAAAGGTGAACGAATGGCACACATTTCTTTGTACAGAAGATACCGTCCGACTTCTTTCGACGAGGTCATCGGGCAGGGACATATCGTAAGGACGCTTGTCAATCAGATTAAAACGGACAACATTTCGCACGCATACCTTTTCACGGGGACTCGCGGCACGGGGAAAACCACCGTCGCGAGAATTTTTGCGCGCGCGATTAACTGCGAAAACCCCGTAAACGGCAATCCGTGCGGGAAATGCTCGGCGTGCGTTGAGCTGCAAAAGCCCGGCAATATGGATATTCTGGAAATCGACGCCGCGTCCAACAGCACGGTGGACGAAATCCGCGACCTTCGCGAAAAGGTCAAGTATCCGCCCGTCATCGGAAAGTACAAAGTTTATATCATCGACGAAGTTCACATGCTTTCGACAAGCGCGTTCAACGCACTTCTGAAAACGCTGGAAGAGCCGCCGTCACACGCCGTGTTCATTCTTGCGACGACCGACGTCCACAAACTGCCGCAGACGATTTTGTCAAGGTGCATGCGCTTTGACTTTAAATTGCTTTCGGTGAAAGATATTTCGGACAATCTGAAACGCATTTTCGACGACATCGGCAAAAAGTATTCGGAAGAAGCGATAAACCTTATCGCAACTTCTGCCGAGGGCAGCGTGCGCGACAGTCTTTCGATTGCGGATATGTGCGCGTCGTATTCGGGCGACACGATAACTTACGACGACGTTTTGGAAGTTCTCGGCGCGTCCGATCCTCACATCGTTTTGGACCTTGTGCAGGCGGTGCTTTCGCACGAAGTCGCGCGTGCGTTGTCCATCGTCGATAATTTGTCGAATTTCGGCAAAAACATCGCCGTTCTCAATAAGGACGTCGCAACGACGATAAGGAACGTCATTTACGTGAAAAACTGCAAGAATGCCGAGTCCGCCTTGAAACTCCCGAAAGATATTTACGAAAAGCTGGCGGCGATTTCGGAATCGTCCGGCAACGTCGACCTTCTGAACGCGCTCGATTTGTTCAACGGTCTTTCCGGCGAGTTAAGATACAGCACCCAGCCTCGCATTATGTTTGAGGCGACGGTCGTAAGGGCTGCGCTTGAAAACGGCGAGGCGGAAATCGAAAAACGCTTGAAAAAACTGGAATCGGCAGTTGCGCAAGGCGCGGTAAACACCGCGTTTCAAAAAAAAAATGAGCTGAAAACAGATAATCCCGACGCGCTTTGGGACGCCTGCCGCACGGAAATCGTGGGGAAGGAAAGGTGCATGGCGCTGGGGATTGCGATGAATAAATACGTCGGGG
>OLIT01001912.1_pt1 | contig 16659 bp, 9 predicted proteins | sample 1601341 | NCBI WGS metagenome assembly OLIT01 (sample SAMEA2452121, study PRJEB22498) | human gut metagenome | biome: human feces; feature: human gut; material: feces | place: Australia | collected 2012
AACTTTGTTAACCTTAAATCTAATACTATTATGAAAAAACCACAGTACAAAGATAAGGCTGTAGAGGCCTTTTGTCAAGCCTTTTCAGACTAATAAACGTTAAGCAAAACACTTGTTCCAGTCAAATTTTGTTACTGAACACAAAACTATATAGATTACAGCCAAATTCTACTAAAATTAACAGCCGGAGAGTAACTTTTCCCCTCTGGAGAGGGGGTGTGTTATCATTCCGCCTTATAGCTAGCTTTAACACACCCCTTAATCCCCTCTCCAGAGGGGAAACAGATACCATTATTTCACGAACTTCAAACATTCTGACTCCTGCACGGAAGTGACTGCCTGGACAAGAAACATGCCTTTAGGCAAATCAGCGATATTTATATCATAGCGGGCCTGCGGATATAAAGCCGGAAGTTGCTTTACCAATGTTCCCTGCGCCGAGTAAATGAAAAGACCATTCAAGGTCTCTTCACTCTGAATGAACAAATGATCATCCTTCACCCAGCCTGTAATCTTTTTATCCGGCGCAGTAAGACCAGTTAGTCCGGTACCGGTACCTTTCTTCTCTATCTTATATAGTTTCACGCCATACTTGGGTAAGGATACAGGGATTTCTTCGTCTTGCAATGACACATCCTGCCCGGTCCACAATTCCTTAATTCCTTTTACATCGGAAGAGGCGATTCCCAGTCTCGACAATTTTATATTTTCCGAGAAGGCCAGGTCTTTATAGTTGAAAGCCGCAACATACAGATAATCTTCCGTATCCAGCATAAAGAGATTCTCGCCGCGGTTACGTCCCCAACTATTCTTTCCCGAAGCCTTTGCCCCTTCTACCGGATAAAAAGATTTACCGATACGGGCAACTTCGTTTACTTCCGCATTCGTTGCAAACTTTTCTGCTTTCTGTCGGGCTGCCAACTCCCCGACACATGTTCCCTTCTGGCTGAAGTTATCACCCAGGATATATGTTCCGGTAATCACACCGGAGGTAATACGCATACGGTTCTCATCCTCGTTATAATCGTCTCTATGAAGCACCAGGTGGTCGGCATCATTAAAGTTATACACCTTGTCGAGCCACCAACCATAAGAAAGGCCGTTCATAACATATTCCGTATCCTCTTTGGCTCCCCAAGCATCACAACTGATACGACGGGAATTGCCGTATTGAGCCGGAAATGCAGGCGCAATGGATAGAGCCATAAACAGATCGTCTCCGCACAATTCCGTCAGATATTTCATTCCGCTGTTGTAAGCCTGAACGCCAGTCGTTACATTCTTATCATAATAAGAGTCCGCTTCAAGGATCGCATTATTCAGGAAATCGAACTTGATATATTTATAACCTAAATCTTTAAAGCGGTTGATGAAATAACTCATCCGCTGGCGGGTTCCGGGATGCGTGGGGTCCAGGGCACGGGAAGCGATCTTTTTAGGCTGTCCGTTTACATATAAATAGGCTTCCCCGTATTTATAGTTACTTCCTTCCATCGTGCGGCTGCCGTTTTCCCCCCAGTCGGAGAAAGGAGCCCAGTAAATGCCGGGAACCTGCCCGTTGGCAACACATCGTTCGGCAAATGATTTCAACTGGGTATCGGTCAGATTATCCCAATAAGAATCGAGGATGACATAAGCCGTACCGTCATTGGTAAAATTGTTCGGTTGCAGGTTCGTACTGATATAATCAGAGACATCCAGCACACCTTCGTAGTTTAGCTTCTCAGCCATGGCGCCCCAGCTGTTCCAACCGAAGATATTGCCTTTCGACCATTTACGGGGAGGCGCGATCAAGGCATTGGCCTCGCCATAGGCTTCCAGCCCTTCGCGCCAATCGTCGAACATACCGATTAAGAGCTTCGGTGATTTCAGTTTAGTGCCGGAAATGCTGCCGTGGGCTTTTGCTCCGGTAGCATCTATATCGTGGGTCACGCGATGGCTTATGCCGCCAAAACATTCGAGACGGTTTACCTTCTGGTTGCCGGAAGTGGAATAACGGACTCCGGTCTTCCAGGTATCGTGTTCTACCGAGCCGATTACCAACCCTTCGCGGGTATCACCACAGTAGAAAGAAGTAACCTCGAACGACACGGAGTCGACCGACAAGGCCAGGGAGGAGTAGCCTATCCAGGCATCATTATCGAAGGGGACGGATAACACACGGTTGGAGGTATTCGTATTCAGGAAAGAGTTGACTGTTTCGGTAACAACCGGAGCGATATAATTACTCGACGTACCGGCTTCTGAAAGGATAAAAGCCTCTGTCAGGAAATAGCTTTTATCAGGATAGAAATAAAACAGCTGTTGCAAGGAAGGTGCTCCCTCCTGTCCGGCATAGGTAAATGTATATTTATGGCCGGCACCGAAAACGTCATCGACAGCTTCTTCCGAGAAGGTCGGCTGCCCGTATTCCGTACTGCGCAGCAGTTGGTCTTTATCTTTGGCCTGGACGAAGACACCCGCCAGGATTGTTTTTCCTTTATGGATAAAATCACAGGTTTTCGTATCGTTGTTATAAACGATCTTCCAGTCACCGGAAGTTATCGTCTGCTGATCAGCCGCAAACGTCTCCCTCCCGATAAACAGGCAGACAAGACAAAAAAGCAGGGTAATTCTTTGTAAATTCTTTTTCATGATCCTTGTATATTAGCTTAATTCGGTTAGTAAATAAAACACCGGGCAAAGACATGCCTCCCCGGTGTTTTTCTTCTTACAATCTTTTTGCCATTATCGACTAGTGCTTAGTCGATTACAGTTCCCTCGTAGTTCCCTGTTTTGGAAACTCCCGTTTCCTGCGGAGGAAACTGTAATTTCCTGCCTGGGGAACTGTAGTTTCCTAAGGAGGAAACTATAGTTTCTTCCTTAGGAAACGGGGGCAGCCCTACTATTATCTGTAACCCGGGTTCTGATCGTCCTGCGTCATGTCCGGATTCTGTTCGATCTCTTCGTTAGGTATCGGATAACGGACATTATAATCCTGTATCGTACCCGAACGTTTCGCCCATTTATTGCGTTCCTTAATATACTCGACAAACTTGCCTGTACGGATCAGGTCGGCACGGCGCCAGTTCTCACCCAGAAACTCACGGATACGTTCATCCAATATCTTTGTACGGAAAACATCTTGCGACATGCCTGCATCCCATTTCTTATCAGCCGGGATACTAAAGCCCCACGCACGGTTACGCACTTCGTTTACCTTTTCGACAGCCTGCCCGGTTTGTCCCAATTCATTCAGACATTCAGCATAACTGAGAAGCACATCGGCATAACGGATAGCCGGGATATTCTTACCCGAGTTCCACATATTATTGATACCCAGTCCGGAATGCTGGTCGGTACGGAAATCTTCATATTTCTTTACATGCGGTTTCAACTCGTCATGGTCTTCGCCCAGGTCTTCCCAGGCTACACATTCATAGTTGGGTACTTCGCCATAATAAGTGAAATCGTAGCGGATACTTTCTTCTTTACGAACATCGCCGTCTTCCCAAATACCGCCGTTCTCTACGGTTTCATAAGCATATTCAGTAACAACTACATGGTCGTAGCCAGCAAAATAACAACCATCGGTCCACCAGTTCTGTGCTACACGCGAACCGATCTGAAACTGAATCTGATTACGGTTCGGGTTATTGTTGAACTGAAATTCGTAGATAGATTCGGCTGTATTCGGTTTTTCGTAATTCCACAGATCGGCATAAGGTACCAGTTGGTATCCCATACCTATTACTGCTTCAAAGCATTCCTTTGCCTTATTGAAGTCACGGAGTCCTGTTTCAACCGGGGCGGACATATAGGCTTTACCCAGCATAGTGTAACCGGCACCGGAAGTAGCACGACCGGCGGTATTGGTTTTCGGAGCATACTTAGCAGCCTTTTCCAGGTCGTTGATAATGAATTGCCATACATCGGTCAGCGGCTGCCGGCCATAACCCGTTTCATCCAGCTTATCCAGGTCGATGATAGGAATTTCACCCCAGTACATAGCCAGTTCATAATCGACGAAACCACGGACGAAACAGGCTTCACCCAAAAGTCCGGCTTCTTTCGAACCCTCAACCAGTTCGGGAGTATCCAATGCACGGATAATCTTGGCAGCGGCGGTAACAATCGGGAAACGTTTGTTCCACTGATCTTTTACCTTACTATGCAATGAATTCATATTAGCATCGTAACGGTCCATTGCCGCGCCTTCACCGCCTCCTTTATTCTGAAGGGCTCCACGTTGGATTTCGTCGGTACCGGTCATCAGGAACCAGGCCCGTTCATCCTGGCGGGTGTTATCACGCCAGGTATTGTATATACCTTTCAGATTCAGTTCGATAAACTCGACATCCGAATAGATCTGTTCTTCCGTCAGTGCTTTCTTGTTCTCCTGTGTCAGGAAATCGGAACAAGATGTGGTGATCCCGGCTGTAAGCGCCAAAGCCAGTAATCCGATTAAATTATATATCTTTTTCATAATTGTTTCCTATTTATTCCATTAAAAACTAAAGTTTAAACCTAACACATACATCTTTGTCGGAGGATAACCGTAGTCGCCTGTTTCAGGATCGAACCCCTTGTATTTGGTGATACAGAACAAGTTGGATGCAGTGAAGTAAACACGCAGGTTTTCTACTTTGATCTGGCTCAACAGAGGCTTCGGGAATGAATAAGCCAATGTCAGGGTAGACAAACGCAGATAAGATGCATTCTGGATCGTGTAATCCATATCCGACGGGTTGTAACGATTGTAACCGCTGCTGGTATTGGCGATCACGCGGGGAACGGAAGCTCCTGTATTTTCCGGTGTCCAACGATTCAGCAAATCTTCGGAAGCCATGCTTGTACCTGTACTGTTAATCAATGTTTCATAATAAGAACTGATCTTCTTCGCCCCATAAGAATAATTGAAAACAGCATTCAGGGTGATACCTTTATAGTTGAAGTCTGTTGCAAATCCACCGTAGAATTTCGGGTCTTTCTTACCCACCACTACGCGGTCAAGCTGGTCGACTACGCCGTCGGGCACACCGTCAGGACCGGAAACATCCAATGGGAACAAGTCACCCAAGCTGACATGTTTACCGTTGAAATCCAGATTTTCCCATTGGCTACGGTTCGACTCATTGGCAATACCGCCTGTTTTATAAGTATAAATGTTATTCAGCGATTCGCCCAGGAAGATGTTCTTCTCACGGTCGGAACCGTTCAGGATTTCCTTTACATCGCCATACAGCTTCGAAACCTCGTTCTTGTCGAAAGAGATGTTAGCATTTACGTTCCAGGTAAAGTCTCTTGTCTGTATCGGGGTTGCGTTGATAGTCGCTTCGAAACCTTTGTTCTTTACAGAACCGATGTTTTCCCATGTTTCGCTGTAACCGGAAGTCAACGGCAATGAATGTTTCATCAGCAAGTTATCGTTCTTGATAAAGAACCCGTCCAGAGAAACGTTCAAACGATCGTTCAGAAATGCCATATCGACACCGATATTCGTTTGTTTCTGTTTTTCCCAAGTGATGGCAGGTGTACCTCTCAAACCGCTGGTTGCATAAGAAGCCTCACCGTTGCTGACAGAAGAGAAATAAAGCGTACGATACGCATAGTTTTCGATATCCTGGTTACCAACCACACCGTAACCGACACGCATTTTCAAACGGTCAAAGATTGTCTGGTCTTCCATAAACGCTTCATTCGTCACATCCCATGCAGCAGAGAAAGAAGGAAGAATACCCCAACGGTGGCCTTCGGCAAATTTGGAAGAACCGTCATAACGGGCCGTTGCCGTCAGATAATAGCGCAGGTCATAATTGTAGTTCACTCTACCCAGCACAGAAACGAGGGTATTGCCCTTGAAATCTGAATCAAGTTCTTTTTTATCGTTAGCGGCAGCACCTTTCAGGTCGTTCCACAACAGGTCGTCGCTGGCGAAACGGTCGCCCTGCGCTTTTGTATAGTTTTCGGTATTCTTAGTCGTACTCGTACCGAACAGGAAGTTCATGCGGTGTTTGTTGATCGTCTTATCGTAAGTGATCGTGTTATCCCACTGCCAGTTCAGCTGTGACCATCTTTCATGTTTTGCTCTTGCATCACCGTTATAATGGCGGATCGCTTCCTGGATGTAGCTCGGTGTATATTCGAACCATGTCTGTGAAGAAACGTCCAGCGCGAAAGTTGAACGGATATTCAGTCCTTCAATCGGATTGATATTGATGTAATTGGATGAAAGGAAACGGTTACGGGCACGCTCGCGGGCTACTTCCTGCGAGTTGAACGGGTTATAATCGTTGTTGTTTCCTTCATTGTGGACACGGTAATACAGTGTCAGATAATCCCAGGTATAGCGGGTCGACGGATCGCGGAACGGTTCCGGATTCAGCAACGGGTTTGCGTTCAGTGCCTTGTCGTACACGTCGTCTGTCGGCAAATTGTTTTCCGTACGTGAGAAAGAAGAGTTCGTACCGATCTTCAACCACGGTTTGATCATCGATTCCGCATTGACACGACCGGAATATTTCTTTTCTTTCGAATCACCGATCAATCCATCGATATTGGCGTAATCGAAACTGATATAAACGTTGTTCTTTTCCGTTGCATTGGAAAAACTTACGGAATGGTTCTGCTGGAAACCGCTGCTGATCACTTCGTCGAGCCAGTTGTAGCTCTTGCCCGAACGATACGTTTCAAATTCAGCATCGGAGAAAGCCGTATTGGTTTTCATCAGCGTATTGTCGATATAATCCTGACGGTTTGCTGTCGGATTATCATGCATGTAACCATTGGCAAAAGCATCCACACGCAGGTCGAACAACTGCTGTGCATTCAGTGTCTTCGGACGCTGGGTGATTTTAGAGAAACCTACCCATCCGTCATAGGTTACGCGTCCTTCGCCAATCTTACCTTTCTTGGTCGTGATAAGAACTACACCGTTAGCACCACGCGAACCGTAAAGAGCCGTAGCCGAGGCATCTTTCAATACCTGTACCGAAGCGACATCGTTTACATTGATCGCATTAAAACCACCATAACCATTGCCCATCACCAAACCATCGACAACGTAGATAGGGTCCGAGCCTGAGTTAATCGTATTCACACCACGGATCTTGATGCTGGAATCGTCGCCCGGACGGGTTCCCTTAGTGATCAAGACACCGGCAACACGTCCCTGAAGGGCCTCGTTGACGGTTGTTACCGGTCTTTCCTCCAACACCTTGGCGTCGACATGGGAGATAGCACCGGTCAGGTCGCTTTTCTTCATGGAAGCACCTACAATCACAACTTCGTCGATAGATTGCGAGTCTTCCGAAAGAGTTACGTTAATAACATGCTGGTTTCCAACTTTTACTTCTTTGGTGTCATATCCGATATAGCTGATCACCAGTGTGGCGCCCGGTGTTGCAGAGATGGAATATTTTCCATCCATATCCGATATAGTCCCTTGCGTTGTTCCCTTGAGAACAACGCTCGCTCCCGGGAGCGACTCCGACGTTTTAGCGTCGGTGATTGTACCTGTTATCGTTATGCCCTGTGCGAAAACGGTACCGCAGCATAACACAAGCATCATCAAAATACTAAAAAGCTTGATCTGTTTCATAATTGATAAATTTAAGAACATTTAGTTGTTTCTAATTTTATAAAGCAACGCATCCTTGGCAGGGACCGTCACAGTTAGTTTTTCCTTTACTGGTTGTTCATTTCCACTCCAGAGCTCTTTTGCCTGATAGTTTGCCGCAGGGTCAAGTCCCATACGTTCCAGTGAAATAGTGGCATTCATCTCATCTTCCGAATAATTAAAGATAGCAAAATAAGATGTACCATCTGCATCATGATGAATAAATTGATGTTCCGATTTTTCACCGTTTCCTTCTACCGGAGAGAAAGAAACCCCTTTGGCTACGGCATTCACATCCGGGTTCGTCAGGAATTTCAAGGCACGATCCTTGTCGATCTGTTTGCCGCCTTTGCTGAAATCGTCGCCAACGATATAAAGTCCGGTAATGGCGCCGGAAGTGATACGGGCACGGTTTTCGCCTTCGGTAGCTTCGCGCAACACCAGGTGGTCGGCATCATTATACTGATACACCTCATCCTGCCACCATCCGTAAGAAAGGGCATTCAGCGTATACTCGGTATCCTTGATCTTGTTCCAGGCATCACAGGCGATACGGCGTGAGTTGGCATAATGGGCCGGGAATACAGGCGAGATGGATAAGTTAAGATACATATCACCGAAATACTTATTCAGCAACTGCATACCGTAATTATATCCCTGGATACCTGTACGGATTTCCGGGTTATACCATTTGTCTGCTTCCATCGCACCATGCGTCATAAAGTCCATCTTTACATACTTGAAACCGCAACGGCGGAAAAGATCGGATGTTTTCTTCATCATCTCCTCGATAGCCGGATGGGTCGGGTCGATAGCATAAGCACCGTCCAGTTCCTGCGGCTGACCGTTGGCGTAGAGGTAGACATCCTGAAATTTATAGTCAGGAGCGTCTTTGATCATCCGTTCGGGATGTTTTCCCCAATCGGTGAAAGGCGTCCAGTATACACCTGGAATCTGGCCGTTGGCAGTACAATGATTCACGAAGTCTTTCAACTCTTCTTCCGTGAAACTGTTCCAGCCTGAATCAAGGCCGATCGTCACATTCCCGTCTGTATTGACGAAATGGTTATTTTGCAGGTTTTCTTTGAAAAAGTCGGACACTTCAATTGCATTCTGATGATTCAGCCTGAACTGTAACGCGCCCCAGCTGTTCCAGCCAAAGGTAACGGCACCTGGCCATCTCTTTACAGGGGCAACCACCGCATTCGCTTTTCCATACTCTTCCAGTCCGGCACGCCAGTCGTTGAAGATACCGAAAAATACCTTAGGAGACTTTACCATTTTTCCTTTTAAAGCACCGTGTGCCTTAGAGTCGCGTGTCAACGAATCGGCAACGCCGCCGAAGCAAACCAATGAACCGATATTATTACGGTCGCCTTTCCCCATATCGATACCGGTCTTCCAGTCGGAGTGTTCCACTGAACCGATGACAAAACCTTTACGGTCGTCGTTGTTGAAGACAGTCGCTACTTCATAGCTACGTAATTGATCGAAAGTGAGCGGATGAGACTGATAACGTATCCAGCAATCGTTATCGAAAGGCTGGAATAACGCGCGGTTATCGCCTTCAGCCAACACGGCCGGCATGCGGTCGATAGTAACCGGGGCCATATAATTCGATTCAACGTCAGCGGCTCCTCCCTGAAGAGTAAATTCCGTCAGCAGATAATCTTTCTCCGGATAGATGTAGAAAGATTGTACAAGCGTAGGCAGGTTGCTATCCGTGTAGGTCACCTGCAACAATGAACCCTGACCGAAAGCATCGCTGATAGCGGTGACTTTCGAACTGCTCTTTTTGTAGTCACGGGTCGTGACCAACTTATTACCCAACTTGTAGGAGGCATAAACCCCATCGGAAAGAAGCTGGTTCTCCTTCTCGATACGGTGGCCTTTCTGCACCTGGTCATAGCTAACCGTCCACTTTCCCGAAGAAACGGATGATTCGCCGCAGGATACAAGCAGGGCGAGCAATAGCAGCAGATTTAAATTGATGAGTTTCATGTATTGATAATTTATAGATAGTTTCATTGTTCCGTTATCAACAGAACGGTACTTTCATAAGTATTCCCTATCGTCAGGCTGATTCCGGCTTTCATCAGATAATCACCGGGGAAAACCTGACCGTCGCCATAGAAGGTGCTGTTCCCGGCTTTGTTCAACTCTGTGATCTTATACATTTTAGCCGGGTCCAGTCCTTTCAATCTGGTCTCAAAGAATGTTGTACGTCCGTGGTATTTCAGGCTATAAGCAAAAAACACCGATTCCTTTTTATCCTTAGATATATACATATGTGAAGCCCAGCCGGTTCCGTCGTAAGGAGATTTCAGGCGATAGAGGTCTCCAAACTGTACGATCGGGCGGATACGTTTATAATTCTTTATAGCTTGCTCAGCGAAAGGTAGTTCGTCGCCGGTCAGGTCTTTGGGTTGCAGCTCCATGCCCAGGCGGCCTGTCATAGCCACATCAAAACGGAACTTCAGCGGCGCCATCATACCCGTCTGATGATTCGGAGTAGTCGAAACATGGGCGGCCGTAGCCTTTGCCGGGAAGAAAAGATTTGTGCTGTATTGGATGAATATACGGTCAAGCGAATTGGTGTTATCGCTAGCCCAGAACTCGTCATGATATTTCAATGCACCGAAGTCGAGACGGCCGCCACCCGAAGAACACAACTGAATAAGAACATCCGGGTGTTTTGCACGAATCCGTTCGTAAACACTGTACAAGCCCTTTGTATAGTCAATCCAGAAATGAGTCTGATTTTCTTTGGACAGATATTCGGAACCGAAATTGTCCACATGACGGTTTGCATCCCATTTTATATAAGAGATATCAGGAGACAAAGCGATCACTTCATCAAACGTCTTTACAACAAAGTCCTGTACCTCCGGATTACTCAAATCGAGTAACCACTGGTTACGCATCGGGATTATATCACGTTTACCGCTCTTGACGATCCATTCCGGATGCTTCTCTGCCAGTTCACTCTTGGGACTTACCATTTCAGGCTCAATCCAGATACCGAACTTCAATCCTTTACTTACCGCATGCTTCGCCAGATAATCGATTCCGCGTGGCAGTTTTTTCCTGTTCACCTGCCAATCGCCCAAACCAACCTTATCCGAATTGCGGGGATATTTATTTCCGAACCATCCGTCATCGAGTACGAACATTTCAACACCGAAAGCAGCAGCGTCATCGATCATATCCGTAATCGTTTTTTCATTAAAATCGAAATAAGCGCCTTCCCAGCTATTCAGGACGATAGGCAATTCCTGATCTCCATGGGCCAATGCATAGTTACGCGACCAGTCGTGGAGGTTTCTCGATACCTGTCCCTTACCGGTAGAACTATATGTCCAGACCATTTCCGGAGTCTGCAACGTTTTACCCGGTTCCAGATTATAAGTAGAGGCAAAATCATTCATCCCGCTCATGACATGCAACAAACCGCATTCGTCTATCTCAAAGGAAGACAGATAGTTACCCGACCAGGCCAGGGAGCCGGCATACACTTCGCCCATGTCTTCATTGGCAGGGCCATTCAGGGAAAGCAGGAAAGAAGAGTTTTCAGACTGGGTAGTACGTATCCCCTTCTTGGATTCCACCCGTTTCACACCCGGTGTCAGTTGTTCTTCTACCAGTTGCATTTCGGAAGCCCAGGCCCCGTGGAAATGGGTCAGATAATAAGAATCTGCATGAAGGGGAAGATAAGCGGAGGCAATATTCTCGACAGCCAGCTTGTTTTTCTCCTGATGGGATATGGAGACTGACTGGCAGATTACATTTTCTTTCTGATAAGCCGTGAAGTTCAGGTTAACGAAAACCGGATACAAAGGATCTTTCAATTGTATCACTGTTTCTATTCTATTATTATCTATATTCTTTACCTGATGAGCTGCATATATTAATTCGGTTGTCTGAACGCCGTCGTCATGGGTCAGTTTCAATGCCGGATTCAGGAAGAAACGTCCTCCGTAAGCCGGATAGATTACCGGAGCATAACCGATTCCGTTATCCGGTTGTTCTTTATACTTCTTATGAAGGAAAGGGGAAACGTCCTGGAATTTATCGCCAAAATAGTTATACACTACTTTCTTATCCGGAGAGATCGAAAAGACCATACTCAGATCGTTTGTAGAGACGGTAATTATCCCCGTATCTTTATCCTGTGAGGAAACGGTTACGCACCCCAGCAGCAGGGCAACAGTTAACAATAGTGCTTTCATGTCTATCAAATTTATTTTACTTATTCAAGGTTGATGGTGCAAACTAAATCAATAAACAATAGCACAAAAAGCACGAACTCGCCAATTATTTGTAATTATGCGCTTAATTCATAGAGGTTTAATAAAAATGCAACATTTACGTCATTTTTTGACGCATCTGTTACAAAGGGATGATCGATCACTGATCCTTTTCTCGAGAGGCTATCAGGTCAGCTAGCCTTCTGGTCAAATAGGTTAATATATAAGTATCCACATTATCGACCGTCAAAGGCGGGTCTGCCGTCCAGAAATTTTGTTCTCCTGTTTCATCCAATGCCCTTTTAGCTTTATATAACAGATCATATTCTTGCAACAGAGGCAGCCTGGAAGATTGATAGAGACTGGCCAGACATTGTATAATCTCCAAAACAGACCTTCGTTCTTCCTGTTCTTCCAGTATAAGGAATATCAAATAATTATTTAATGCAGTCTCTTTAGAGAAATACAAATTAAACTCCAGGAAAATCACCTCCACTCTTTTCTTCAATTCTTTTTGAGGGAGAGTCAGAGATGCTTGTTCAGCCATAATTTTCATATTATCACTCACAAATCCGGCATCAAGCATCAGGTTAGCCCAATTCAGAAACCTTTGGTCTATTTTTTGACCGAAAATAAACAGTGCCTGTATTTCCAGTGTTTCAGGAACTTTCAAAGTTATATCCTGCGCCTTGAAGAGTGTTCCGGGGCGAAGGGAAAAACGTTTCATCACATAAATCAACTGATCAATATCTTCACGCAAATCCAGTTTCTGAAACATTTTAAACGACATTCCCAAACATGCCATATCTGGCTCAATCACGAAAAGAGACTTGCCTTTCAGATAAGCAATTATATCTTCGGCATGTATCAGCTCCTTTTCTATCGGTACATAGAAAGGAACGGATATGAAAATCAAAGACACATTACGCCCTTTGGGATTCATTTGCCGCAAAACTTCCGTTCTAAACAGAAAATGGTCCTTCCTGCATTCCAACTGCAACCGTCCGGTTTGATTGATAGGACCATCCCATTCGTAACGCATCAAAACCGTCTGCATTAGTTCCCTCAACTTTTTTGGTTTTCTGTAATTGTTGATGAAAGTCAATAACAATGTCAAAGGCAAAATAAAGAGGAAAGGGATAAAAGAAACAGCCCATAATAATCCGCTATCTATATTTCCGGATAAAAGACCTGTTATTAATAAAATGATTACACAAGGTATACACAACAAAAGAACTAATGACAAAGAATAAACCAACCAACCTTTAATGGTTTTGAATTCAAGCAAATTCAATTCATCCATATTACCTTTCAAAAGAGAAAGATATTTTATAATATCAGCAAGTGATATTTTATCTTCATGCAGTCCTATATATTCCATAGCTTGCAAAGATAACACCTCAAAATCAAAGATTCATACAAAATGATGAGAAAAGAACCCCCTATAAACAATTAAAGCCTGTCTCACGACAAGCCCTAACCAACTTTGTTAACCTTAAATCTAATACTATTATGAAAAAACCACGATGCAAATATACTGCTTAATCCAAACCTGTCAAGAGGTTTTATGCTAAATGGTGTTTCATACACTATAAGAAAAGCTAACAAGGTTCAATATGTTTGTTTTTTTGCTTCCAAAGTGTTAAAATAAACACTTTTTATTCCTATTTCTTCTTTAATATACGTTGTGCACAGTCGGACAATACCACGATCGCTCCGGCTATGATTGCCGTATCTTTTATTACCAGCCGACCTGCTCCGGTCAGTAAGAGGAAACCATGTTCTCCGCTTCCCAAATCGGGCACCCACACTTCAGGTGTTGTCACCAGGAATGAAAGCGTACCCAATGTCATTATGATCGCCAGTCCGGAACCTATCAAGCCAATTTTCGGAGAAAAGATACCCAGGAAAGTCAGGATACCGATCGCCATGATCATAATGCCTAGTCCATGTGAAAAAATATAGGTATTGTTTTCTACATGCCACTGATGCTTGGCTTCATTGAATTCACCTTCTTTCAACTTATATTCTTTGTATTCCGGTGCACTCTTTGCATAGAAAAAGCTCATAAACGGACTGTTTGCCACAAAAGGAACGATCCCTTCCGCTTCATAATTATAGAATTTCAGCCCGCCGATCCATACGAATATAATCAGGATAGCTACGCGGATCAGGTTAATACCCAGTTTCTGTGAAGAAGCTGCAATGTTCAGAAATGTGTCGAATAAATCTTTTAATTTAGTAGTCATGTCTTTCTTTGTTTATCAGTTTAACTTATGATGCAAAGATCCGACATTTTTCCCCTATGGGAAATGGCAATTCTACCGGATAATTTGACAATTATTCCCTTAAACACAATAAAGCCGGTTAACAGAGGTATATTTCCCGTCAACCGGCTTTATCTTTATAAATGATCCGTTATCGGAACTATTTTAATTACGAACTCCCAGCTCCACCAGCTTCTGTTCGTCCAAGGCATATTTGCGTTCGATGCTCTGCAAAAGCTCTTCACTGATATTCAGAGGACGGTTCAGCTTCTTCATCTCCCGGTATCCTTTATAGACCTGCGTGATCATCTTACGGGGATTGAAAACAAGCGATGAAGTGATCCAACACCCATGCGTACACCAGCAGTTAGCCTTGTCACCATGACCGATAGCGGCAATCTCCTGTTTCATGGCATCGCTCTCCATAATCTTTGCGATATTGCAATCATAATCCTTTACATTACCAAGCGGTTCGCGAAGTTCGCAGGCACGGAAACGACCGTCATAGTCTATGACCAGTGTTGTTTCGCCGGCCGTACAATCCATACCCCAGGGGGTCGGATGATCGATATTGGTCGCACGTACATTATATAATGTACGTATGAAACCCAGGTAGAAGAAACGGGCGATAGGTTTTCTGAACCCACCGGTTTCCTCCGCCATACGCTCTCCATATACATTATAAATAGGAACAACCTTATCCTGCAAGGCGCGTAGAGTAGGCTCGGTAAGAACCTTCACTCCGTCGTCGCGGGTCATACCGCGTGCAGCTTCGATAATATGATTGGAGAGATGAAAACGTCCGAGCATCCATATCATCAGATCCTCGACCTCATTCTCGTTATATTTGGTGATTACGGTGGCCAGGTTTTTCAACACCCTGCCATCGTCAGCAAAGTTTTTTTCAATCAGCTTCAGTGTCCCCATCGCTTTGTAGAAATTGCCGGGAACGCCGCGCTGTATATCATGCGTATCACCGAAACCGTCCAAAGAAAGGCTCAGGTTGATATTCAGTTCCGGACAATTCTGGCGGATCTGTTTTACCCAGGCGACGATCCGGTCAGGCTTCAATCCGTTGGTAGGGATATTCACGTCCTTTATCTCGTTATTCTTGTAGAACATCTCTATAATTTCAGGTAACTCCTCACGCAGTGTCGGTTCACCGCCGGATACCCACAAACGGTTGAACTGCCCGGCTGTTTCGGAGATTGTCTTGATTTCTTCAAAAGTCAGGTCTTTCTCCTTTTTATCCATGTCTTCTGCATAGAAACACATTTTACATTTAGCATTACACCGTCCTGTGACAAACAGGAAAACAGATTCTAATTTTCTGTTTGTGCTCATTGTCCTGAAAGAGCTCTTTGTTCTTTTCGTACTCATTGTTATTATCGATTAGATTTCTCTATTAGTATTAGCTCCCATATCTTATTTAGCAGATAGACAAATATATACCATCCCAACAAATCTATCAGCAAGACTTGAAAACATTCGCAAATTTCAACTATTATACAGCACAAAACAATCTCCATTTGTGGGATTCGATGTTCTATATTTAAGATTATCGACTAACTTGTCTCAAAAAAACTATCTTTGTACATTCAATTAAGTGTATATAAAAGTATGGAAGACAATATTCCTAAATTCGACCTCCCCGTAGATTTTATTGTAGGAAACAGTATTACAGGTGAAATACTGAACCAATACGGACGTTTCCCGTGCAAGATCAAGGCAGGCATATTCGTGCTTTGCGTACAAGGGACAGTCCACGCGACTGTAAACTTAACTGAGTTTACCATCCGGAAGAACGACTTTATCACCTTACCCCCGGGTTGCTTCATTCAGATACATGAGGTTTCCGATGATGTAAAACTGTGTTTTGCAGGCTTTTCTTCCGTATTCGTCAGCCATATCAATTATATAAAGACGATTACGAACTATCTGCCTGTCATATTCGACAGTCCGATCATGCCTTTGCCGGAGCATATATCCTTACTCTACCAACAGGCTTTCGACTTGCTGATCAATGCTTATTCCATGCCTAAAACCATCGAGAACAAGGAGATTATCAAGGCTATCTTTACTATCTTCATGCAAGGGGTTATTGAATTATACAGGAATCATACGCCATATAGCAATGCTCCCATGACGCGTAATATGGAAATATGCCGGGAGTTCGTACAGCTGGCGATGGAAAACTACACGAAAGAGCATAGCGTGTCTTATTACGCTAAAAGGCTCAACATCACCTTGCAGCATTTCTGTTATGTGATAAAAAAGGTCAGCGGACGGACTGCATTGGATATCCTGAGCAATATCATCATTATGGATGCCAAAGCGCAGCTTAAATCGACCGATATGCCGGTCAAGAAAATTGCATTCGCCCTGGGTTTCGACAACCTTTCGTTCTTCAACAAATATTTCCGGCAACATGTAGGAATGACCCCGCAGGAATACAGGGAGAGCTAAAAAAAGGGATATGCCGGACGCAAACCCCTATAAACAATTAAAGCCTGTCTCACGACAAGCCCTAACCAACTTTGTTAACCTT
>OLIT01001953.1_pt1 | contig 16345 bp, 10 predicted proteins | sample 1601341 | NCBI WGS metagenome assembly OLIT01 (sample SAMEA2452121, study PRJEB22498) | human gut metagenome | biome: human feces; feature: human gut; material: feces | place: Australia | collected 2012
GGGCGTATGCCGTCCGCTGTTGGCTATCAGCCGACGCTGGCGACCGAAATGGGGCAGCTGCAGGAACGCATCACCTCCACGCGCAACGGCTCTGTCACGTCCGTGCAGGCGGTTTACGTCCCTGCCGATGACTTGACTGACCCCGCCCCTGCGCAGACGTTCACCCACCTGGACGCAACGACTGTTTTGAGCCGTAAGATTTCCGAGCAGGGCATTTACCCGGCCGTTGACCCGCTGGCATCCACCTCCCGTATTCTGGAAGCGGATATCGTCGGTCAGGAGCACTACGAAACGGCGCGTGCGGTGCAGGAGATTCTGCAAAAATACGCTGATTTGCAGGATATTATTGCCATTTTGGGCATCGAAGAACTCAGCGAAGAGGATCGTCTGACGGTTGCGCGCGCCCGCAAGGTGCAGCGCTTCCTGTCCCAGCCGTTCCACGTTGCGGAGAAGTTCACGGGCATCAAGGGCGTGTATGTCCCGCTGAAGGACACCATCCGCAGCTTCAAGGCGATTCTGTCCGGCGAAATGGACGATTATCCTGAATCCGCCTTCTTCAACGTCGGCACGATTGAGGATGTCAAAGCCAAAGCCGCGAAGGAGCAGTAAGCGATGGACACGTTTCAGCTCAATATCCTCTCCGCGTCGTCCGCCTTCTATGAGGGCGAATGCGAATCGCTGGTTGTGCCGACGCCCGATGGCAAGCGCGGTGTGCTGGCGCACCACAGCAACGCCATTGCCGCCATCAGCCCCGGCGAACTCAGCTACACCGTTCCCGGCGAAAAGCCGCGTCTGGCTGCCGTGTCGCATGGGATGATCAAGATTGAGGACAACCATGTGCTGGTGCTGGTGGAGACGGCGGAAAAGCCGGAGGACATCGACCGCATCCGCAATCAGCAGAAGGCGGACGCGGCGCGCGAAGCCCTGCTGCAAAAGCAGAGCCGCCGCGAGTATCTGGAAACGCAGGCGCAGCTGGCGCGCGCGCTGACCCGTCTGCGCGTCAAGCACCATTCGGAGAATCTGGACTAATCGTATCAGCCGAGGCAGAAATGCTTCGGCTTTTCTTGTGTTCCCAAATACACGCAAAATACAGAAAACCTATTGACATGGTAGTGAATATCGTGTATGATGATGCTGCTTGATTTGAGCAAACACGAAGCAAGGAGGTGGCGCAGGATGCTGAACCGGAATTATCAGAGAGAACTGTGCGGCAATCGAATGCGACGCTCCCGGACAAAGCAGTATGGTCGGGTGCTTCGTTTGGCTTGCCGCTCAGCCGAAGCACATCGTCGTTGACATCGACCATTTGTCCGGGAGTTTGCGAAGAACAAGCCCCGGTTATTTTTTGGTCAGATCCTCAGTTTCTCGAAACTTATCGACATAAATCGACATAAAAAGAGGTCATCACGATGAGCAATTACAAGTTTGAAACCCTTCAGCTGCATGTTGGCCAGGAACAGCCAGATCCCGCGACCGATTCCCGCGCTGTCCCGATTTATCAGACCACGTCCTACGTCTTTAAGAACTCCGCCCATGCCGCCGCACGTTTCGGTCTGGCAGATGCGGGCAATATCTACGGCCGACTGACCAACTCCACGCAGGATGTGCTGGAAAAGCGCATTGCGGCGCTGGAAGGCGGCGTTGCGGCGCTTGCACTGGCATCCGGTGCGGCGGCGATTAACTACACGATTCAGGCGCTGGCGCAGGATGGCGGCCACATCGTCGCGCAAAAGACGATTTACGGCGGCAGCTACAACCTGCTCGAACACACCCTGCCGCATTTCGGCATCACCGCGACGTTCGTGGATGCGCACAACCTCGCCGAGGTCGAGAACGCCATTCAGAACAACACCCGCGCGATTTATCTGGAAACCCTCGGCAACCCGAACAGCGATATTCCCGACATTGACGCGATTGCCGAAATTGCCCACAGGCACGGCCTTCCGCTGGTGATTGACAACACGTTCGGCACGCCCTACCTGATTCGCCCGATTGAGCACGGCGCGGACATCGTTGTGCATTCCGCGACGAAGTTCATCGGCGGTCACGGCACGACGCTCGGCGGCATCATCGTCGATTCCGGCAAGTTCGACTGGAAGGCGAGCGGGCTTTATCCGGCGATTGCTGATCCGAATCCGAGCTACCACGGCGTTTCCTTCGCAGACGCGGTCGGCCCGGCGGCGTTCGTCACCTATATCCGCGCGATTCTCCTGCGCGACACAGGCGCGACGATTTCGCCCTTCAATGCCTTCCTGCTCCTGCATGGCGTGGAGACGCTGTCCTTGCGTCTGGAGCGCCACGCGGAGAACACGAAGAAGGTCATGGAGTACCTTGCGCATCATCCGCAGGTGGAGCATGTGAACCATCCGTCTCTGCCGGAGCACCCCGACCATGCGCTGTACGAGAAGTATTTCCCGAACGGCGGCGCGTCCATCTTCACTTTTAACATCAAGGGCGGGCAGAAGGAAGCGCACAAGTTCATCGACAGCCTGAAAATCTTCTCTCTGCTGGCGAACGTCGCGGACGTGAAGAGCCTTGTCATTCACCCGGCAACGACGACGCATTCTCAGCTGACGGACGAAGAGCTGGCGGATCAGGGCATTGCGCAGAACACGATTCGCCTGTCCATCGGCACGGAACACATCGACGACATTATTGCGGACTTGGAGCAGGCGTTTGAAGCCGTGAAAGCCGCGGAATAATACGAAAAGTCCCCGGTATCAGCCTGATTAGGCACATGATACCGGGGCCCTTTTATGGATGAGACTGATACTATTTCCAGATTCACCTACGCCAAGATGCGCCGCGAATTTTCATCTGGAAATAGTATGAAACGCGTGCAGATAGGGGAAATACGTCTCGCGTCCGGGCAGATTGTCCGGAAGCTGCATCGTCTCCGAAATTTCGCGAAGCTGTGCGTTTGTCGCCTGCTTTTGATGTGGATTTCGCCGATGCAATTCATCCCGATGCAGCTGCAGAATCCAGCAGTACAGTTCCTGCACTGTCATCCGCGGGATATTCGGGATTCCCTTGCCGATTGCGCCGCTCCGGCACGCCGAGCAGTTCCCGCAGGGCGCGCTTTTCTGACCGAATGCGGCGGAGATTCCCTGCGACAGGCACGGCGCTTGCAGACAGAAGCGCAGCACGCGGCGGTACGGTCGCCATTCGCGCTGAATCAAGGCGTACTGCGTGAATGGGCGGTGTTTGTGCTGCACACGAATCTGCTGGCAGCGCGTATGAAAGCGGAGCAAATCCGCCGGGGAGAAGAGCAGCAGCGCATAGGCGGTTTCTCCGTCGCGCCCCGCTCGGCCTGACTGCTGCACATAGTCAATCATGTTCGTCGGCAGGTGATCGTGCAGAATCAGCCGAATGTCAGGAATATCCACGCCCATGCCGAATGCGGATGTCGCCGTCACGACGCGGATGCGCCCGGACAAGTATGCCTGTACTACGCGGCTTCGCTCTTCGCGATTTAGCCCCGCATGATACGCCGCAGCGGGGATTCCGGCACGGTTCAGCCGCTCTGCCAGTGATTCCGTCCGTGTACGCAGTCGGCAGAACACAACCGCTTTGCCTGGAATTTTTTGCAGCGCGCGGAGAATTGCGTCTGTGACGTGCACCGTCGGCAGGACGCTGTAATGCAGATTCGGGCGTTCTACGGGCATGACGATGCGCTTCGGATGCCGCAGCCCCAGCGACTGCGCAATGCCGCGCTGCAATTGCTTGTCAGCGGTTGCGGTCATGGCGCACAGCACCGGGCGGCGGGGGAGTGATGCCACAAACTGCCCAATCTGCTGATACGACGGGCGGAACGCGTCGCCCCATTGCACCACGCAGTGCGCTTCATCCACGACGACCATTGCGGGCGGATGCTGCCGGCAGAGCGCATAAATCTCCGGGTGATTCAGCCGCTCCGGCGCAAGAAAAGCAATCTTTGCCTGACCGCGCGTGAGCTGATTCAGCGCGTCGGCGCGTTCGGCGGGGGTCATCAGGCTGTCGAGATGGACGCTGGGAATACCCCTCTCCCGCAGGTGGCGAACTTGGTCGTGCATGAGGACAATCAGCGGCGAAATGACGACGGTCAACTCATCCATCATTAGCGCTGGAAGCTGCCAGCAGAGGCTTTTGCCTGCGCCAGTGGGCAGGATGCAGAGCAAATCCCGCCCGTCAAGCAAGGCGTCAGCTGCCTGCTCCTGACCGGGGCGAAAGCCGCTGACGCCGAAGGTATTGCGCAGAACCCTGCTGCATTGCTGTTTTCGAGCGGTGCGCATCAGAAGCTGCGTCCTCCGCCGCCGTGGGTTGCGCCGCTGGACGAAACGTGCGTGCCGCTGCCATGACTGCTGCCGCCATGGCTGGACGACGGCGGGTCAGGGTGCTTGACGCGTGTGACGTGCTCGCGCACGAAGTGACTGTCATTCCGGCTGAGTTTGACGCTCGCCAGCCCGTTCAGGTCGTAGGAATAGGTGCTGCCCTTGAGGTTGTATTTTCCGTTCACGGATGCAATGAAGATGCCCGTGACCGCCAAACCCGCAATCACCGCAATGAGGATTTCCATGCCCGTCAGCATGTTTTCCGGCTCATAGAGCTCGGTCAGACGCCTACCGGTGACTTCATCGTAGCGGAACTGAACGCTTGTGCGACCTTGCTTCAGGTACTTCTCGGTCTGCTTCAGCACCTTGATGACGGACTGGCCGTATTCCTTATCCAGCATCTCGTCCCAGCCCGCGTCGAGGATGCCCTCTTCGCGCTCATCCGTGATGTAGTCAATCATCACGCCGCGCGTGCTGATCCAGCACTGCCGGTTGTTCATGTCGATGAGGTAGAGCATCCCGGCGCGGTCGTCGCCCATCCCCAAACCGTTGTAATCGAAGTAGTCGTCCGCGTACGCCGTCGTCTGCCCACTCGGCACGTCCTGGCTTGTCAGCACGAACATATCCACCGGATACGCGCTTTCAATGCGGTCGCAAATGGCGCTGATTTCGGCGATTTCGTCCGCCGTGAACAACCCCGCGTCATCCTGCACCTGCGTGTCCGCGAGGGCGACGGTCAGCATGAGCATCATCAAAAAGAGACACAACGTCAGTTTCTTTACCACAGAATCGCACCTCCCAGACACAGCAGCCCGAACACGATGCCGCCAATCAGCGTGCCGACCGCGTACAGCTTGCCCTTGTTAATCGGCAGTTTGCCGCAGATGCGCCCTGTCTGCCCGTTCATCATGTAGTAGTAGGGTTCGCCGTCCGCGCGGTGCTTGTAGGTCAGCACCCATGCGGGCAGCAGCAGGTATTTCGTCTTGACAGAATCCGGCTCGAATTTCGTGTGGCCCGTCAGCGTGTTGTAGGGGTTCTCCACGCTGGTGAACATGCGCTCGGCGTATCCCTTCGCCTCCGTCACCATCGACTGCTTCGCCGCGTCCTGCTCAATATCGCGCTTTTCCGCCAGAAAGCCGCTCAAATAGCCCGATTCGTAGGGCTTTACGTCCTCCATTTGATAGGGGTGGATACCGTCGGACAGTTTGCCATCCGCCTTGGTCAGCGCCTTGCGAATCATCTGCCGGAACGTCAGCCGTCCTTCGCGGTGGACGGCGAAAATCCGCGTGATGGTGACGGTCTCCTTCGCGCCGTTGCGGATAGAGACGTTGGTGCCTTCGCCATCAAACGAGCCTTCGCCGGAAATATCGCACGACCAGTATGGATAGTAGACACAGGAAAAATCCTCCATCTGCGCCTGCGAGAAGAAATCCGGCTGTACGAAGCGCTTTTTGCTGATGAACGATTTGAACTCCGCCTCTGCCGCCTTTTTGTCCAGCTTGAAAGGAATTACGCCGTCGGGGCGGAACTCGTCGGTCAGACGGTCATTCAGCACAACGGGGGAGTGGCAGTAGTAGCATCGGGTTGCGGCGGTCGTCGTATCGGTCACGATTTCCGCGCCGCACATTTGGCAGTGATAGGAACGCAGCTCCGAATTGGGCTCCGCACTGCGGGCCTGTTCCGCCGCCTGCTGTCGCTGTTCGGACTGTTCCTTCAGCTCATTTTCGGCAAAGCTGCCACCGCAATAAGGGCACTGGAAACGCTGCTTGACCGGATCGAAAACCAAATAGCCGCCGCACGACGGACATTTGAACGAAATGACTTGGCTCATCCCTCATCCCTCTCTCTGTGAAAGAGCATGAACGCTCTTTTCATGCTGATTTTATTATACCATGCTTGGCGTTATTTCGCAAGATGCTCCTGACGCGCCCTTTCGCCCCGTCTACGCGTTTTTTCCGCGAAAAATGTGCAAAATGCTGCATTTTCCCTTGACGGAAGACAGAAAACGTTGTATGATGATACTGGTTCAGTTCGTGTACGTCAAGTGGATAGGGAAGCGAGCCTTCCTTCATCCGCATGACCGCTTGTAAACGCTTACAAGCACGCGTAAGACCACAGAGAAAGGACGATGTGTCATGGAATTTTTGGAGAAGCTGTCTTTGGCTGGCCTCGTGCCGGTCATTGCTGTTAATGATGCGGACGACGCTGTGCCGCTGTGCAAGGCGCTGTCTGACGGCGGTCTGCCGGTGGCGGAAATCACTTTCCGCACGGCGGCTGCGGAGGAGGCCATCCGCCGCGTGCATGAAGCCATGCCCGATGTGCTGCTGTGCGCGGGCACGGTGCTGACGACGGAGCAGGTCGACCGTGCGGTGAATGCTGGCGCGGCGGCGATTGTGTCCCCCGGTCTGTCTCCTGACGTGGTGAAGTACTGCGTGGAGAAGGGCATCCCTGTCTGCCCTGGCACGGCGAATCCGTCTGATGTGCAGATTGCGATTCAGTACGGCCTGAAGGCTGTCAAGCTGTTCCCGGCGGAAGCGGTCGGCGGCTTGAAGCTCATCAAGTCGATGGCGCCGGTGTACCCGGACATGAAGTTCATGCCCACGGGCGGCATCAACGAGAACAACATGCTCGACTACCTTGCGTTCGACAAGATTCTCTGCTGCGGCGGCTCCTGGATGGTGCCGAAGGACGCGGTGGCTGCGAAGGACTGGCAGCGCATCACTGACCTGACCCGCTCTGCGGTGGACAAGATGCTCGGCTTTGAAGTGCGCCACATCGGTCTGAACTGCCCCGACGCGGAAAGCTCCATGGAGACGGCGAAGAAGATTTCCGCACTCATGGGCTGGCCCATCAAGGAAGGCAACTCCTCCAACTTTGTCGGCACGGGCTACGAGCTGATGAAGAAGCAGGGCCGCGGCACGAACGGTCACATCGCTATCGGTACGAACAGCGTCCCGCGCGCGAAGTGGCATCTGGAACAGCGTGGCTTCAAGTTCATTGAGGACAGCGCTGTGGTGAAGAACGGCAAGCTGATCGCCATCTATCTGGAAGACGAAATCGGCGGCTTCGCGTTCCATCTCGTGCAGAAGTAATTCATAGGCATCATTTACCAGTACAATATTAGGAGGAAAAATCCAATGGCTAAGATTGTAACGTTCGGCGAAATCATGCTTCGCCTCAAGTCCCCGGCGTATGAGCGCCTGTTCCAGTCTCCCTCCCTTGAAGCGACCTTCGGCGGCGGCGAGGCGAACGTGTCTGTTTCTCTGGCGAACTACGGCATGGAAACCGCGTTCGTGACCGTGCTGCCCACCAACGATGTCGGCAATGCCTGCATCCGCGAACTGCGCGGCTTCGGCGTTGATACCACCAAGATTGTCCGCAAGGACGGCCGCATGGGCATCTACTATCTGGAAACCGGCGCTGTGCAGCGGCCCTCCAAGGTCATCTATGACCGCGCGGGTTCTGCCATCGCGGAAGCTAAGCCCGGCGATATCGACTGGGACAAGGCGTTTGAGGGTGCGACGTGGTTCCACCTGACCGGCATCACGCCTGCCATCTCTCAGGGCGCGGCGGATTTGTCTCTGGAAGCGGTGAAGGCGGCGAAGGCGAAAGGCATCCATGTGTCCTGCGACCTGAACTACCGCAAGAACCTCTGGAAGTACGGCAAGGATGCCAAGGAAGTCATGACCGAGCTGGTCAAGTACGTTGACACCGTTATCGCCAACGAAGAAGACTTCCAGAAGTCTCTGGGTCTGAAGGCGGAATCTCAGGGCGACGTGGAAGACGGCGCGCTGAACATCGAGAATTACAAGGCGATTGCGTCTCTGGCAATGCAGACCTACCCGAACATCAAGCGCGTGGCGATTACCCTGCGTGAGTCGAAGTCTGCCAACCACAACGACTGGTCTGCCTGCCTGTACAACGGCAAGGACTTCTTCCTCTCCCGCAAGTACGCCATCACCGATATCGTTGACCGCGTGGGCGGCGGCGACTCCTTCGGCGGCGGTCTGATTTACGGTCTGAACACCTACGCGGACGAAAAGACCGCGCTGGAGTTCGCTGTGGCGGCATCCTGCCTGAAGCACACGATTCTGGGCGACTACAACCGCGTCTCCGTCTCTGAGGTCGAGAGCCTGATGAAGGGTTCCGGCACGGGCCGCGTGCAGCGCTAAGCGGCGGTGGGCGAGGAACGAAGGAACGGCATCCGCATTAGAAAGCTGTTGATTTTCAAACATTCCCTTTCTAAACGTGGAAGTTTGCGATTTCGTTTGATTTGATTTCAAAATCCTCTTGACACGGCGATTCCTCCTGCTTATAATGAAAGGCAGGGGGAGATGCTCCTGGGGTGTCTGACAGCACGCTGGTTTTCCCCACATTTCAACAAATGGAGTCCGGGTCTATGTTCGGCTATGTCATGCCCCCGTTGCAAAACGCCAGGGGAAGGCAGATGCAGACGGCAGGACACCTACCTGCTTTAACAGCGGGTGAAAAGCATGCAGTGCATCGTCACTCTGGGAGCATCTTTTCTATTTGATGTGTCTGCGCAGGAGGCAGAGGTGAGAGCCTCTGTCTCCTTTTTTGCGCGACCGCAGAGCTGCATTGTTTCCAAATCTGCACATCCTGATTCGGAGACAAGCGAAGGTGGACGCTGCCTGCAGGCGGCGCTGCTCCCCCAAAGCACATCAGGAGGACAAAAATGTACTATATTGTTACGGATTCTTCCACTGACATGCCGCAGTCTTGGGTGGAGGCACAGCATGATTTCCACATCGTGTCGCTTTCCTGCACGATCAATGGCGTTTCCTCCGTTCCGGGAACGTCAGAAGTGGCGAAAAAGGAGACTTATCGTCAGCTCCGCAGCGGCGTGGTGATTAAGACCTCCGCCGTCAATACCGCGACGTGGGAGGAATGCTTCCAGAAGCTGCTGGACGAGGGTCAAGATGTCCTTTGCATTACGTTCTCCAGCGGACTGTCCGGCACTTATGCCGCCGCAGCGGACGCGGCGAAGGAACTTGCGCCGAAGTACCCGAATCAGAAAATCATCGTGATTGACAGCCGATGCGCGTCGGCAGGCGAGGGCCTGCTGGTGCATTATGCGCTGCAGAACCGCGAACAGGGCATGTCCATCGAGGAGAACGCAAAGTGGGTCAAGGAGCATATTCAGCACCTGATTCACTGGTTCACCGTCGATGACCTGATGTTCCTCTATCGCGGCGGCCGCCTGTCTGCAACCAGCGCGGTTGTCGGTTCGCTCGTGCGTATCAAGCCGATTATGCACGTTGATGAGGAAGGTCATTTGGCAGTTGTGGAGAAGGTGACGGGTCGCCGCCGCAGCATCCGCATCCTTGCCAACCGCGTCAAGGAGCATATCGTCAACCCGGAAGGGCAGATGATTTTCATCAGCCATGGCGATTGCGAGGATGAGGCGAACGCGCTGGCGGACATCATCAAGGCGGAAATCCCCGGCATTGCGGGCGTTCTGGTGACGTATGTCGGCCCAGTCATTGGCTCCCACTCCGGCCCCGGTACGCTGGCGATTTTCTTCCTCGGCGACCACCGCTGAGCGCCATCGTAGAAAGGAAAGTGTATGAATTTCCCTGCTTTCTCGTTTCCACATCTGCCGGGACGCAACGACCCCTGCTGGTGCGGGAGCGGCCGCAAATACAAGAGTTGCCACTGTGCGTTTGACCAGCAGATTGCATCGCTGGCGGCACAGGGGCACATCGTTCCGACGCATAAGATGATTAAAACGCCGGAGCAGATTGAAAAAATCAAGGAAAGCTGCAAAATCAATATTGCCGTGCTGGACGAAATAGGAAAGCAAATTCATGAGGGCATGACGACGGCAGAAATCGACGACATCGTGTCCACCATGACGCGCGATATGGGCGGCATTCCCGCGCCGCTGAACTATGAGGGCTACCCGTACAGCGTCTGCACGTCAGTGAACGATCAGGTCTGCCACGGTTTTCCATCGAAGCACGTTGTGCTGAAATCCGGCGACATCATCAATGTGGACTGCTCGACCATCCTGAATGGCTATTTTTCCGATTCCTCCCGCATGTACTGCATCGGCGACGTCAGCGACGAAAACCGCAAGCTCGTGCAAGTGACGAAGGAGTGCGTCGAACTGGGCTTGGCGCAGGTGAAGCCGTGGGGCTTCTTGGGTGACGTTGGGCAGGCGGTCAACGATCATGCCCGCGCGAACGGCTACCGCGTCGTGCGCGAAATCGGCGGCCACGGCTGCGGGCTGGAGTTCCACGAAGACCCGTGGGTCAGCTACGTCACGAAGCGCGGCACGGAAATGGCGCTTGCTCCCGGCATGATTTTCACCATCGAGCCGATGGTCAATATGGGTACGGACGAGGTTGGAACGCATCCGGGCAACACATGGGAAATCTTCACGGCAGACGGCAAACCGTCGGCGCAGTGGGAAATCATGGTGCTGGTGACGGATACGGGTCACGAAGTGCTGTCTTGGTAAGCGGCTTCACCGCATATTCAGAAAAATCCCTGCATCACGCAAACGGTGCAGGGGTTTTTTTACACTTGCAATAATCGTGCCAGCAGCAGCGCCGTGTCGTCCATCTCCTGCGCCGTGTTGTAAAGCCCCGGCGAAAAGCGAATCGCGCCGCTTTGCAGCGTTCCCAGCCACGCATGGACGGTCGGCGCGCAGTGAAGCCCCGCGCGCACGGCAATATCTGCCGCGTCGAGCGCATCCGCCAGCGCTCCGCCGTCATGCCCCGGCACGACAATGCTCGTAATCGCCATATGCGCCTGCCCATCGTCGCAGAGGATGCGCACGCCGGGAATCTCCCGCAGCCGCGCACGCAGGCGGTCGCACAGCGCCAGCTCGTATTCCTCGATTTCCGCCCGGTGCGTCCGCACGAATTTCACCCCCGCGTACAGCCCCGCTATGCCGGGCAGGTTCACCGTGCCGCTCTCGTAGCGGTCGGGCAGCATGTCCGGCTGACGGACGCTCTCGCTCATCGAGCCGGTTCCGCCAAGCAGCAGCGGTTCAGGGTTCATGCCGTAGCCCAGCACAAGCAGTCCCGTGCCCTGCGGCCCCAGCAGCCCTTTGTGCCCCGGCATGGCCACCATGTCTGCGCACAGCACGTCTGGCGAAACGTCCGCCATCCCGGCCGTCTGCGCCGCATCCACCAGCAGGGGAACGCCGCGCTCCCGGCAGACCGCGCCCAGCTGTGCAATCGGCTGAATCAGCCCCGTGACGTTGCTGGCGTGGGCGATGATCACCAGTGCGGTTTTGCGGCTGATGACGCGGCGTAGAGAAGCAGGGGACAGGATACCGCGTTCATCCGGCGCAAGCATATGCACCGTGATTTCCCCGCGCGAAACGTAGCGGTCGAGCAGCCGCATGACAGCGTTGTGTTCCGCGTAGGAGCAGATGACCTCGTCGCCGCGCCGCAGCGTGCCGGAAATGGCGAGATTCAGCGCTTCGGTGCAGTTTGCGGTGAACAGAATCCGCTCCGGATGATGCACACCCAGCAGCCGCGCAGCCTCCTCCCGGCAGTGCTCCACCACCCGCCCCGCGCGCAGTGCCAGCCGATGCCCGCCGCGTCCGGGATTCGCGCCCATCTTCTCCTCCACGCCCGCCATCGCCCGAATGACCTCCGGCGGCTTCGGGAAGCTTGTCGCGGCATTGTCCAGATAAATCATCGACGCATTTCCTCCATCGTCCGCGAACCTCGGCGGGCGTTTTTTCATATTATTCTAATGGCGAAAAGGAGGCGGTAGAACCGATGAGGGAGGAGTTTTGCATTGCGGCGTTCCGTTCGCGTCAACAGGTGATGGCGTTTGAACGCGATTTGCGCCAGCACGGGGTTCGTGCGTCGGTGATGATTACGCCGCGCGCGGTGGCGATGGGGTGCGGGCTGAGCGTCCGCATCGAGCGGGAGGATTTGCGCCGCGCCGTGCAGGTGTATCGGATGACGAATCCGGGCAACTTGATTGGCTTCTATGACGTGTGGCAGGAGCCGACAGGGCGGACGACTGTGCGCCCGGCGGGGATTGAGTAACGAAAAGCGCCGCCTGATTTCACAATGAGACCAAGCGGCGCTATTGCTATGCAATTGTACCTTTTAGTGCAGTTTCCGGCACACCTTGATGATTTCCTTGCCCGTGACGGTCGATTCCTGCCCAAGCGCATCGTGGCCGTCCTTCATGCGGCGTGTAATGAGCAGCGTGTCGTCATCGGGCGCTTCGATGTCGCAGTAGCCGAGGCGCAGCAGGTCGGATTCCTGCCGATGGCGCAGCTTGTTCGCGACGTACTTCTGCAGCGACTTGTCTTCGCGCCCCCACGGGAAGGCGCGGCGATTCCACGGGTCGTGGCAGCCGGTCAGCCCAACTTCGTCCCCATAGTACACCGTTGCGCAGCCCGGCAGCGCGCACAGCAGGTCGATGCAAAGCTTGTAGCGCCTCACAGCTAACTCGTACTCTTCCACGTTCAGGTGGACATGCTGCTGATCTGCCTTGCTAAGTTCCTGACATTCGCGTCCAGCAAGGATGTTCAGCGCACGGCAGCGGTCGTGGCTGCCGACGAGGTTCATCAGCGCGTAACGGAACTGCGCCGGGTAAACTTCCTCCTGATGGTGAATCAGGCGCACAAAGGTGCTGGCGGACGTTTTGCCCATCACAAAGTTGAGAATCGCCTCGCGCACGGGGTAGTTCATCACGCTGTCCAGCCCCTTGCCCCGCAGGTAGGTGCGGCGCTGGCCGTAGACAAATTTGGTGGTGGCGTCCTCCCACACTTCGCCCAGCAAAAACTTTTCCGGGCTGACCCGCTTGACAGCAGCACGAATTTTTTCAATGAAGTCATCCGGCAGCTCGTCGGCCACATCCAGCCGGAAGCCGGCAGCACCCCGGCGCAGCCATGTGTCGATGACGCCGCCCTCGCCGGTGATGAACTCCACAAAGGAGGGGGTCTCCTCGTTGACCTCCGGCAGGGTCTCAAAGCCCCACCAGCTGCGGTAGCCGCCCTTGTATTTGGGGTCAAAGTCGTACCAACTGCGGTAGGGAGAGTTGGGGTCGCGGTAAGCGCCGCCCTCGCCGTAGCGGCCCTCGCGGTTGAAGTAGCGGCTGTCGGAGCCGGTGTGGCTGAACACGCCGTCCAGCACGATGCCGATGCCGTATTTGGCCGCTTCCATGCAGAGGGCTTCAAAATCCTCGTTGGTGCCAAGCAATGGGTCCACGTTGAGGTAATCGGCCGTGTTGTAGCGGTGGTTGGAGTGGGCCTCAAAAATGGGGTTGAGGTAGAGGAAGTCCACCCCCATCTCGTGCAGGTAGGGGAGCTTGAGCTGGATGCCTTTCAGGTCGCCGCCGAAGTAGTCCTCGTTCAGGTGGCCGCCGGTCTCGTTGGGCTGCCAGAAGGGCTCAGCGTGCTTATCGGCCTGATACAGCCGGTCCGGGAAGGGCATGGGCTTGTTCTCAATGCCCTCGCAGAACCGGTCCGGGAAGATCTGATAGAACACCTTGCCCTTGATGCACTCCGGGGTCTGGAAACCGGCATCGTAGACGGTGATCTGCCACTTTTCGCCTTCCTGCCAGCTGACAACGCCGCAGTTGTCCGGCCCGCGGTAGATGCGGCGGAAGTCGGTGTAGAGGTCGAAGTAGTAGAAGTACAGGCCCGGGTCATTCAGCGGCAGCTCCACCGAAAAGTGATTCTGCTGGGGGGTCTGGCCGTCGAACTTCATGCGGTAGTGCACCGGCACGTCATATTTTCCCTCTTTCTGGAGCACCAGATGAGGATCGACATAGCCCAGCTCTTCCGGGATGCAAAGGGTCAAACGTACGGTCTGACCGGCCCGCAGTGCGCCAAAGGGCTGCTTGAAATAGGGGTCGTAGCTATTGAACAGACAAGACAAAGCAGGGTCGTCCTTTCTCAAAAAAGCCCCGGCGGGCCAAACGCCGCCGGGGCAGATGGATTTTTTAAGGGAAAATTACTTGCCCATGGGCACCGGGGAAGCATACCAGATGTCGTGTGCGTAATCCAGCACAGAGCGGTCGGCGCTGAAGATGCCGCTGTTGGCAATGTTCTTCAGGCTCATGTGTGCCCACTTCTCGCGGTCGGCATACAGCTTCTGCAGGTCGGCCTGTGCGCGGCGGTAATCCTTGAAGTCGGCCATGACCATATACGGGTCGCTGCTGCGCAGGTTCTCGGTCACTTCGTGGAAGTTCTCGCCGTTCCAGCCGCGCTCCAGGAAGTTCAGAGCGTTGTTGGCAACATCGTCGCCCATGATGAAAGCGTTGGGATGGTAGCCCACCTGCTTGAGGTTGTTCACCTCAGGGGTCAGCATACCGAAGATCAGCTCGTTCTCCTTGCCGGCAGCGTCTGCGATCTCCACGTTTGCGCCGTCCAGAGTGCCCAGAGTGATAGCACCGTTCAGCATGAACTTCATGTTGCCGGTACCGGAAGCCTCGGTGCCGGCCAGAGAGATCTGCTCAGAGACCTCGGCGGCGGGCATCAGGTGCTCGCTCAGAGAGACGCAGTACTCTTCCAGATAGACCACGCGCAGCTTGTCGCGCACAGCGGGGTCGTTGTTAATGAGGTCGCCCAGCTTGCAGATCATGCGGATCATCTGCTTTGCCATGTAGTAGCCGGGAGCAGCCTTTGCACCGAAGATATAGGTCTTGGGGATGAAGTCGGCGTTGGGGTTCTCCTTCAGGTACAGGTACTGGGCAGCAATGTTCAGCGCGTTCAGGTGCTGGCGCTTATACTCGTGCATACGCTTGACCTGACAGTCAAAAATGGAGTTCGGGTCGATGACCTGACCGGTGCTTTTGGACAGATAGTTGGCAAAGTTCTTCTTGTTTTCCAGCTTGATCTCGTTCAGGCGCTTGAGAACGGTCTTGTCGTTCTCGAACTTGTTCAGCTTGGACAGATCGGAAGCATCATGCTTGTAGCCGTCGCCGATGGTCTCGTCCAGCAGCTTGCACAGGCCGGGGTTAGAGGCCAGCAGCCAGCGGCGGTAAGCGATGCCGTTGGTCACGTTCTTGAAAGCCTGGGGCTTGAACAGGTAGTAGTCGTGGAAGACGCTCTCCTTGATGATCTCGCTGTGCAGCTTGGACACGCCGTTGATGCTGTTGGCGGTGTAGGCGCAGATGTTGGCCATGCGCACCTGATTGTCGCCGATCAGTGCCATGTAGTCGATCTTGCCCTGATCGCCGGGGAAGGCCTTTGCCAGCTCCTCGCGGGCGCGGCGGTCCATCTCCACCACGATCTGGTAGATGCGGGGCAGGGTCATCTTGAAGATGTCCACGTTCCACTTTTCCAGAGCCTCAGCCATGACGGTGTGGTTGGTGTAGGAGAAGACCTTCTGGCAGATGTCGAATGCCTTGTCCCAGCCAAAGCCGCACTCATCCAGCAGAATGCGCATCATCTCGGGGATGGCGAGGGTGGGGTGGGTGTCGTTCAGCTGGATGGCCACCTTGTCGGGCAGATTCTCGAGGGTCGCATAGCTGGACAGGTGGTTCTGGACGATATCGCCGATGGATGCGGCAGACAGGAAGTACTGCTGGCGCAGGCGCAGGATCTTGCCCTCAACATGGTTATCGTTGGGGTACAGCACCTTGGAGATCAGCTCTGCATTGGCGTTCTTGCTCATTGCAGTGTTGTAGTTGCCAAGAGAGAAGCTGGACATATCAAAGTCCGGGGCCTTTGCCTGCCACAGGCGCAGCTTTGCAACGCCCTTGCCGTCGTAGCCCTGCACATACATATCAGAGGGAACAGCCATGACGCTGTTGTAGTTGGTGTGCTGGATATAGTGGAAACCGTTGTCCCAGTTCTCGTGGATCTCGCCGTCAAAGCGCACTTCCACAGCCTGATCGGGGTGGCTCTGCAGCCAGACCTGACCGCCGGGCAGCCAGTTGTCGGCACGCTCCTGCTGCCAGCCGTCCACGATCTTCTGCTTGAAGATGCCGTACTCGTACAGGATGGAGTAGCCGGTGCCGCAGATGCCGGTGGTGGCCATGCCGTCCAGATAGCAGGCAGCCAGACGGCCCAGACCGCCGTTGCCCAG
>OLIT01001959.1_pt1 | contig 16313 bp, 12 predicted proteins | sample 1601341 | NCBI WGS metagenome assembly OLIT01 (sample SAMEA2452121, study PRJEB22498) | human gut metagenome | biome: human feces; feature: human gut; material: feces | place: Australia | collected 2012
ACTCAAAGCTGACGCTTTGATTCATTTCGGTACGCACGGCAGCCTTGAATTTACCCCAAGAAAGCAAGTGGCATTGTGCAGCAATGACTGGCCCGACCGCTTGGTAGGTGCAGTGCCTCACTTCTATATCTATTCTATCGGTAATGTAGGAGAAAGCATGATGGCTAAACGCCGCTCTTATGCAACGGTACAGTCTTATCTCACCCCGCCTTTCCTCGAAAGCAGTGTACGCGGCATCTACCGGGAACTGATGGAAAAGATTAAAATCTATAATAACTCACAGAAAGAGAACAAAGACCCGGAATCACTGGCTGTCAAGACGTTGACCGTGAGAATGGGTATTCATCGTGATTTGGGTTTGGACAGCATTGCCAACAAACCTTATACAGAAGATGAAATCGCCCGCGTAGAGAACTTCGCAGAGGAACTGGCTACGGAGAAAATTACCGGACAGCTCTATACAATGGGTATTCCATACGAACCGGAACGAATCGCTTCGTCCGTCTATGCAATGGCAACAGAACCAATTGCTTACAGCCTTTTGGCTCTCGACAAGCAGCGTGGAAAAGCTACGGATGCTGTCAACAAGCACCGTAGTCTCTTTACACAACAATACCTGACTCCTGCCCGTCTGCTAGTAGAAAGACTAATGGCTAATCCTGCATTAGCCACAGACCAACTCCTCTGCCGTACTGCTGGAATCACACCGCAGGAACTGGCTAAAGCACGTCAGATAGAAGCCGACCGCAATGCCCCGAAAGGCATGATGGCTATGATGATGGCTGCAACAGATAAAAAAGAAAAGCCACAAGGTATGGCAGCCATGATGGCAGCTATGGGACAGGCTCCGAAAGAATATAGCAAGGAAGAAGTGGAATTCGCACTTGCAATAGCCGAAATGGAACGTACCATCAAGAATGTAGGCAACTATAAGAATGCACTTCTGACGAGTCCCGAAAAGGAACTTGCCGGTCTGATGAACGCATTGAATGGCGGCTACACCGCTCCTACTCCGGGCGGTGACCCGATTGCCAATCCGAACACATTACCTACGGGACGTAATATGTATGCCATCAACGCCGAAGCAACTCCTACGGAGTCTGCATGGGAAAAGGGTATCGCTCTTGCCAAACAGACGATTGATACTTACAAACAACGTCACAACGATTCCATACCACGCAAAGTGAGCTACACTTTATGGTCATCCGAATTTATAGAGACAGGCGGTGCTACTATTGCACAAGTTCTTTATATGTTGGGTGTAGAGCCTGTACGCGATGCCTTCGGTCGTGTCAGCGATTTGAAACTGATTCCTTCCGCAGAGTTGGGACGTCCGCGCATTGATGTAGTAGTGCAGACTTCCGGACAACTCCGTGACCTTGCCGCTTCGCGCCTGTTCCTTATCAACCGGGCAGTAGAAATGGCTGCCGCCGCGAAAGATGACAAGTTTGAAAATCAGGTTGCTGCCAGTGTGGCCGAGGCCGAACGCGTACTAACGGAAAAAGGACTAAGCCCGAAAGATGCCCGTGAAATATCTACATTCCGTGTATTCGGTGGAGCTAACGGTTCGTACGGTTCGGGTATTCAGGAAATGGTGGAATCCGGTGACCGTTGGGAAAATGAATCGGAAATCGCCGCCACTTATCTCAATAATATGGGAGCCTATTATGGTAGCGAGAAGAATTGGGAAGCCTTTCAGAAATTTGCTTTCGAAGCTGCATTAACCCGTACGGATGTCGTAGTTCAGCCCCGCCAAAGCAATACATGGGGAGCTTTAAGCCTTGACCATGTTTATGAATTTATGGGTGGAATGAACCTTGCGGTGCGGAATGTAACCGGCAAAGACCCTGATGCCTATCTTAGCGACTACCGCAACCGCAACAATATGAAGATGCAGGAGCTTAAAGAAGCCATCGGAGTGGAAAGCCGTACAACAATTCTGAATCCTGCGTATATCAAAGAGAAAATGAAAGGCGGAGCTTCCTCAGCCAGTGAGTTTGCGGAAGTTATCACCAATACATACGGATGGAACGTGATGAAACCTGCCGCCATCGACAAGGAGCTGTGGGATAACATTTATAATGTATATGTAAAGGACGAACTCAACCTGGGAGTAAAGAAATACTTTGAGCAACAGAACCCTGCCGCTCTGGAAGAAATGACAGCCGTTATGTTGGAAAGTGTCCGGAAAGGATTGTGGAAAGCAAGCGAGGAACAAGTAGCAGAACTGAGCAAATTGCACACGGAGATAGTAAATACCTATCGCCCGTCCTGTTCGGGATTTGTCTGTGACAATGCAAAACTCCGCGATTTCATCGTTTCAAAATCCAACGCACAAACTGCCGCGCAGTATAAAGAGAGCATCTCCAAAATCCGCGAAGCTAAAACAAGCGGAGATGATAAAGGAATGGTCATGAAAAAAGAAGAGATGAATCAGGCAGCGGAACAACAGACAAATACATTGAGCAATGTAGCCGTCGGCATCGCCGTTATCATCGTTATACTTGCCTTGATACTCTTTGTACGCAAACGCCGTAAAAACAGTCAGGCATGAATCAAAAACCGGTAATTTAGATTTTGTAATCAGTAACTTGTAATTAACAATAATGGATACAGTTGTCCTTGTACTTATGCTTCTTACAGCATTTAATTTTCTGTTGAAGCAAACGTTTTGGAAAGCAATAGCAGTGGGAGTTATCGCCGCTATCTGCGCTGTGTTTGCCGGATGGATGTGGCCGTATGCCATCGAACAGTCGAAATCACAGATAGCCGACTGGCTTGGTAACCAGCCTTTGATGCTGGATACATCTGTGATTCTAAGTATTGAGGTCTGCATACAAATGGCGTATGCCATGCTGGCTGTCCACGTAGCCAATGACTATCCGGTCAAGCCGCGCATGATAGTGATGTACCGTTTTCTCCGCTGGTTTCCGGGAGTATTGATTTTCCCGGTTTTATTCAGCGGATTGGTCTATCTCATCTTCGCATTTCCCGGTATTTCTTTTCAAACGATAGCCTGGAGTTATGCAGCTTTCATACTGGTAGTGATACCGTGCGGAAGATACCTGCTACTCTACCTTCTGCCGGAAAAGGAACTGCGGTTGGAACTTTTCTTCCTGACCAATGCACTGGTAGCCATACTGGGTATTGTAGCCACTGTGAACGGAAAGACTTCAGCAGCAGGTGTCAGCGAGATAGACTGGAAAGCGCTATTGGGCGTGATAGCTATCGCATTGGCCGGAGGAGTCTTAGGGCTTATCTGGTGGAATATCCGCAGCAAACGAAAAGAAAAAAGCATGAAATAATAAAGAAATAACTTACTAAATAATCAACAACAATGAACTACATATCAGATATTTTATATTGGATTTCTACAGGATTGCTCGTTCCTGTCATCGTTTTATTAATCATCCTTTTCTGCCGTGCCATATTACTTGCCGGCAGTTTCTACGGTCAATACTTATCTATCCGTAAAACAGAAGCTTTGCTTCGCAATGAACTGGGAAAGTTAACTCCGGATACTGTTGGGGAACTGAGTTCCAAACTACCGGAGAAATCAAGGTCACTCGTTATCATGTATATGCGTCAGATATTGGATGCCCGCGATACCCCGGCACAGGTACAGCGTTTGCTCGCTAACTTTGAAATCGCAGCCGACAAAGACCTTGCTATTTCCAAAACACTGACAAAACTCGGCCCTATCCTGGGACTCATGGGAACACTAATTCCAATGGGGCCTGCCCTCGCAGGACTGGCAAGCGGTGATATCGCTTCTATGGCTTATAATATGCAGATAGCTTTTGCAACAACCGTAGTCGGTTTGGTAGCCGGTGCCGTAGGTTTCCTCACACAACAGGTAAAACAGCGATGGTACTTGCAGGATATGACCAACCTCGAATTTATCTCCGAGTTACTCAACGAAAAGAGAAACAATACTAAAACCACAGAGAAATGAGACACAACTTATTACGAAAAGAAGAGGACGCTGACCCAATCAGCGTAGTTTCCAACCTGTTCGACGTTGCTATGGTTTTCGCAGTTGCCTTGATGGTAGCTCTTGTCACCCGGTACAACATGACGGAAGTGTTTTCACAGGAAGACTTCACGATGGTGAAGAATCCCGGTAAGGAGAACATGGAAATCATCACCAAGGAAGGAGGAAAGATAAACCGTTATACTCCATCCGAAGACCAAGATAAGAAAGAAGGAAAACGGGGTAAGAAAGTAGGTATTGCCTACGAGTTGGATAATGGAGAGATTATCTATGTGCCAGAATGACTAAATGTGTTTTCATTTATATTGTTAAAAAGAGGTAGCATCACTGTTACCTTTTTCAACATAGAATAGCGCAGAGTTCCACAGAGAATAAAACTACATTTTGCCAGTACCCCTAAAAATAAAGCACCGTTTTGCAGTTGCTAAAGCTAAGCTTTACATCTCCTAAAGCCAAGCTTTAAGCTACACAAAACGGAGCTTTTCTGTTTATCCTAAAAAATATTATTCGTAAGTAAGTGTTATAGTAATTGGAAATATATAGGCTTCAGGCACCCCCTCCATTGACACAGAGGTCAAATAACTATTTTCATCCAATTTACATGTTAAAGGAATCTCTACTTCCGATTCTTCCGTAGAAGCCGTAAAACTCTTCAAGAGGTTCACACTCTTCGCACCAGAAATTCCTAAAAGCTCGGCATAGAAAATTTCCCCATCATACTCTTGCGTCATTATATAAGAGATGCATTTAGCAATATCAATTCCCTTAACCTTCTGATTTTCATCATAGGTAAACGAACTATCTCCCACTTTAACAGCATTATCCTTTTGCCATTCCAAAGCCAATGTAACTCTCGAATTACTAACTCGTTTTATCTCCGCTAATTTATCATCAGTATAGTTCCAAGCATACTCTCTTTTCAAGTCAACATCTTTATGCTTGATTACACAATTTCCTTCTACATATAAATTAAACGGATAATATTTCTCATCATCCTGTCCGGTCACAGCCGAGATTTCACCATTAGAATAAGTAAAATTATACCACACATCGTTTCCCGCTTCGTCCTGACTGATTTTTTCAACCTGTCCTTGTGCATTATACTTCAAATAATAAGGATATTTCATTGTTCCCATATTGAAAGCGCTAAAATCCACAACTACCTCCATAGACTTCAATCTGCGTTCCTTCACAAGGGCAATTTCTCCTAATATCCATTCACCACCATTCTGAGCCAAAACCAAGCTATATGCACCTTCAGCAACAGTAGCAGGAATATCACATACCAATCCGTTATTACGGCCTGTGATAGTCAGTTCAGTCTTAACAGTCGTATCATCAACTTTCACCAAATAAATCTTGCATGCGACATCGAAATTGTTTCCTCCAATAGACAGTGCCTTACCCACATAAGCCTCTTCCGGAACAGTCAGACCGATAATCGGAAGTGCGGCAGGAGTCAGTTTTATTTTGCCTAATTCCCACACTCCGTTCTGTGACAATACCAACGTATAATCACCTGCCTGTACAGACATCGGTATAGTAAAACTAACTCCGGAAGCGCTAAATGTCGGATTTGCAATGGCAATTTCCACATTCTCTACCCCCTTCAATGATAACTTGGCAAGAGAAGCATCAAATCCTGTACCTCTCACTAATACTTCTGTACCAATCTCAGCCTCAGCTGGAACTGAACAATTTGTAATCGGATTACTTTGTGGATTTTCATCGTCATCATTCGAACAAGCCATGAACACGCCTACCGCGCATATCATCAACATCATAAACCAAATTTTCTTCATAATCAAATCATTTTTAAGTTATTAATTATTTATAAAGTTGTATTTATATTTCTTCCAATGCGTCCAGTACATGTTCCGTATCCTCCGAAGAAGGACGGGACATATTGTTATTGATGATTTTACCCTCTTTATCCAACAAGATGAAACGAGGGATACCGTCAATGTTGTAAGCACGCTTAAAGCTACTTTGCGGACCGATGTGCAGTTGCACTCCTGCCAATTCACCGCTCTTCACCCGCTCTTCCCATTTCGTCTTGTCATAGTCGATGGAAAGTCCGAGAAAAACAATATCTTTTCCGGCAAAACGTTCTTCCAGTTTCTTCAAAAAAGGAAGTTCACGCTTACAAGGTGCACACCACGTAGCCCACATATCAATGTAGACATACTTTCCTTTAAAGTCCTTCAAAGAATATACCTTGCCGTCAACGTCCACCGCCTCAAAATCCGGAGACGGTTTGCCGGGAGAAGCCAAATCCCACTTATCAAATTTCGCTTTATAATCGGCAAGCAATGCCGTATCCTTTACATACGTATGATATATATTTTCCATATCGGTAATATCCTTGATGCCAAACTGGTCGACATGCGAAGCGGCTATATGATGCAACAGGGTTTGTTTCACCTTTTCACTCCGTACATTGTCGGCAATATACCGCATCTCAGCTACAGCCTTCGGATAATAACCGGCTACATTCCGATTGGCTTCATCAAGCACATGGGCAAGTTCAATCATGATAGTACGATATTCGCGTACATCCACCCAGTCTTCATCCTCCACCCAATAGGCGCGAATGGCGTCATAATAGGCCTGCCCGGGACGATACGTGCTATCTTTCGAATAGGCATATCCCACAGGATACATAATCAACGCGCTTCCGAACCCATAACGAATACGCCCTTCTTCCATTTTTTCGAACTTACCGATATTTCCCAACTGATGAGCATCCAATAATTTCCGGCTTTCCTGTTCCTTTTGTTCAACCTTCTGTACAAACTCCGCCAATGGTAACACATAATTCTCCTCAGCCAACGGCATGAGCGTCACGCTGTTCAGGTAATCTACAACAGGTGACTTTTCTCCCTCAAACTTAAAAGTACGCAGATAGTCATTTCCGTCAAAAGTGATACGAGCCCTATCGCCTTTCTCTACATAAACTTGTTTCTCCTGTTGCCCATAGAAAAGACGCGCATGTGCAGCTTCCACATCTCTCAATGTGAACACCGCATGTCCTTGTTCATCCAAAGGAATTTCACAGACTGTCATCTGATATACCAATACTACCTGCCGGAGAGTAGGATGCTGCACATCAAAGGTTATTTCAATATCATCCGGCTTGGTGGAAGGGGCGCAAGCACACGCCAAGAATATCCACATCAATAATAAATAGTTCTTCATATTTTATTTGAAATTAATTATATGTCTCATTTTTTTGTTTTATCTCTCCCGATAAGTGACATCCACAATATCTGTAAATCCTGTATATACGGCAGGAGTGACAGTAGAGAAATCACCTTCTCCGGACAAACCTTCATAGATTCTCAGTGTACCTTTTCCGTTCTTCGTACTGCCTACCACCAAATCAAACGAACGATTGGCATTCGCAGCTTTCTGGTAAAGGTTGAACTTAAGGCACGTAATTGTTTCCCCACTCAACGTAAACTGTTTTTCCGCTCTCAAAGGTTTCTCCGACAAGTCAACCCGGTAGAGTGTTCCGCCTACAGCATAATACATGTAGTTGCGCAAAGAACTGAATGCATACAAGTTGCCCTCTTTCCCGATGTCGGTACAAGCAGACAAATCACCATAATAAGCCCTGCCTATAATATAGGTACAGTCGGCAAACAACATAAAATCACCTAACTGAATGCCATACAAATGCAGTTTGCCCTCTGTATCCTTCAAAAGCGTATAGGTGGTTCCCATCTTGGCATTGCCTGCATCATATTTAGTATTTTCCATATACACATACTCATAACCGACCGGATACTCCTCAAAAGCGTCGCCGACAACCTTATCACTGCCTTTCGCCTTTCTGGCTATCTCTTCCATACCTGTGATTTCCTGTAAAGGCTCATATCCGCCCAACGCTTCCGAACGCATCATCGGACAGTAAGTTACAAAACGCTTGTTGTCAATATCGTACATCAGATAAACCGCCGCATACATGGTAGCCCCCACATTGGCACCGACATGCGGAGCAACACCGAAATCTTTATTCACTTTCGTTCCATAAAGCCCGTCAATAGATATTGTCTCATTGTAATAAGCATCTGTTCCGCTCACCATCATTCTGCCAAATCCTGCCAAGGTGATGGAATAAGGACATAAGTCTGCCAATGTGGCTACCTCATATTTAAATTCATATTCTTCTTTCCAGATAAACTTGTTCTTGCCTAAACGAGTGGCCCCCTGGTCTGTCAACAGATAGTAAGGCGAATCCTGAGCTGCGTATTTGGACAACCATTGTATCTTGCGCGGTCCCTGATATTCGGGCATGTCCTTGTTGCTCTTCAAAAGGTCAGCGTAGGTCTCCCCCGTCACCGTAGAAACCATGTCCAAACGCGCCCGACCACCGTCAGAACAAAGCACCATCCAGCCTTCGGTCGTTGTATCGCTCACGGTCAGTTGGTAATTTTTCTGCCAATAAAGCCCGGAGTCTTTTTCTTTCACGGTAAAATACAGTGTATAGATACCTGCGGCAAGTTCTACCTGATAATCCAAATTCCGGTTTTCTCCGATGAGAGTCACTTCGTTACTCTCATCCTGGTTGATGACCTTCCATTCATACTCATATTGGTCTTCCGGCCGGGCTGCAACCCCTAAGTCAGGATTCAGCCGCAAATGTTCATACGTGAGTACGGAAAGATTATCCTCTACGCCCGAAATTTCAAGTTCGGCCAGTTCGTGATAATCATAATTTCCCTTATCCTCTGCACAAGCCATCGCCCCCAAGGAGAACAGGCTTACATATATAATCTTTTTCAGTCTCATCTTTCTCAATTATTACTTGTATCTCGAAAACTTAACGGTTCCCCGGTTTTAATATCCAGCACGTCTTTATCAAACTCTTCCCCACGGTCACGTTTGGCAACCTCCCGGGCAACATACTCCGTCATCTCAGAGTAGATAAACAATTGCATGGAAAACGTTATCTTGGATGCATCATTGAAATCCGACGGTGCAATATCCAAGACCTTGCATATCAGTTCGAATTTCTGCTGCGAAAATTCCCCTATCAGCCCTTTCTCCCACGCTGAGGGGGGAGCAACAAACATATCGGAATAAATAATGCGGAAACGCAACGTGGAAATGGTATCTCCATTTACCTGTACTTCTTCCGGCACCGGTAATGAGAAACAAGCATTCGGCAATATCTCCAATGCAATTGTCTTAGCTTCCTCCTTCAATCGAGGGGTTCTTTTAAGGACAACGGTATAGTTCAAGAATGTAGCTCCGGCAGGTAATTCCGCCTTATCCGGTAATGTATAATCTACTCCTTCTACTGCATCTTCCGAAGTGACACGCAACTCTATCGGTCGCGCATGAGACACAGGACGACCCAATAACTGAATTTTTACCGGCACTTCCATTTCATTTGTATTTTCATACACAAAGGTCCGATTGACATTGTCGAGTAATGCACTGGAAGAGGATATATTGGCACGGTTGTTAAAGTAAATACCGTCAATCTCTTCAAAAGCCGCCGGAACTCTTTCATCACAAGCACTCAACGCCACCGCAGCCAACAGACTTGCATAAAGTATCTTTTTCATTTTCTTTCTACATTTTCGTTATTAATCAGTTCTCCGTCTCCGAATCGGGCAAAGGCACGATAAATATTTCATCACTCGGCTCCGGATTTTTATTGGGTGTTGCAGAGTAGTAGATCCGGGAGAATAAACGTTTGTACAAAAAGAACAATTGCCCTTCCCCATACAACTCACGAATATATTCGTAAATAAGCATATCCCGGTTGAGAGTCTGCAAATTGGATATGCCCCGATATTTACGAAGGGTATTGAGATATGAAATCCCCGCAGCCAAGTTATCCGACTGGCTTTCCGTAGCTATCAGATACATTTCGCCAAGACGCAGCATAGGAATCATGGTATTCTCTATCTTTCCGACAGCAGCCATATCCGAATACTTGTAGAAGTATTTGTTGGCACCGACAGCCGTCCAGTTCACCTGATTGCGATAATCGTCCTGATTCCCTCCAGTAGCAATTCCTCCACCATAAATATAATTATTCATCCAATCGGTTTCCATTCTGAACACACAACCCGGCAAACGGGCAGGGTCGTAATAATTTTTAAACAACAGGTTACGATTGGAATGAGACAACGCAAAGATGACTTCGGACGAGAAAATCCTGTCGGGATCTTCCGGTGAGCCAATCACCAGACTTTTATCCACGAAAGGAAATATTCCGTTGTTGGCCGCTTTGATTACTTCTGTCGAATAATTAAAAGCTCCCTCCCTGTCACCTGTATATAAACATACACGTGCCAACAAACCGGTCACTGCGTAATAGTTCAAACGCAACGCACGGTAACGCAGAAAATTGCCGGAAGAATTTATATCGCCACTCATCATCGTGCCTTCCGTTATAATCGGGTCGTACGCAAGGAGAATACGCGCCTCTTTCAAGTCGGCTACAATATTCCGGGCAACCTCTACAGCAGGAAGCGGACTCTCCGGGATATTTTTCTGCGATGTATAGTAAGGAATACTTGCTTTTTCTTTATCCCGTGAATATACGGGGCCAAACAAACGTAACATATCAAAATGAAGCATGGCTCTCAATGCCAGCGCTTCCCCACGGACAATCCCATAATTATCGTCAGTAAACAATGCCTCATTCCCTTCCAGATTCTCCAGAATTTTATTACAGTTCAAAATTAATGAATAGGCTTTATCCCATGTGGCACTCAGCCGCGAACGCCAATAGTCCGTACCATATTCATAGTTACTCAAATCTTTGTAATTACCCCATACCATATTGTCCGTACCGATAGCATAGGCCCCTCCCATAACCTCAACCATTTCTACAGAAAGGGCACTACCATACAAGGCTTCATGGTTCAATTCGATATATACCCCGTTCAGAAGTTTGAAAAATCCCTCCTCGGAAGACAGTAATTCTTCTTCCGATATCTGATCGTAAGGTTTCACATCCAACCATCCACTGCATCCGCTAAACAAGAAAAGGAAACAACAGGCTACCGCAATATATATTTTTCTATTATTCATCATTCGTTTCATTATTATTCCAGTTTATTACATTCTAAAAAGTAGCTCCTATCGAAAAAGAGACAGTACGCGCAAACGGATAGTCGATACCTCTTTCATTCTTAACGGTCGACCAACGGAACAAATCGTTCATATTCGCCTGCAAGGTCAATGCCGACAATCCGATTCTCTTGACAAAACTCTGTGTAAACTCATAGCCGACATTCACCGACTCACAACTAAGCGTATTTTCGTCCATCACAAAACGAGACGATTTATCCGTTTTCTGTACTAACGAAACCCCTTTAAACTGTGCTTCGCGGTTCGACTCCGACCAACGGTCGTACAAAGCACGCTTATCCTGATTGTTATACACCTCTTCCGTACCAATATTCTCGACTTTCTGGAACAATGAAGTATTGAACACCTGCCCTCCTAACTGATAACGGAAATAACAGCCGAGACTAAATCCTTTATAATAAAAAGTGGTTCCAAATACACCTTCCAGTTTCCCCTACCACCACTTCATCACTTACATCATAACTGAACGAATAAGAACCGTCTTTTTTAATAAACAACTCCTTGCCGGTAGCAGGATCGATTCCAGCCGAGCGTACCGCCCATATAGCAGTCGGGCTACCACCGTCATAATAGCGGACAGTGCCTGCCAACGAAGCCCTGCCGCTCTCATTCAAAGCACTGAACGAGTTGCCTATATTCGCATAACTTGCTGTCGCATGTGTTGCATTCACACTAATGTTCCAGTTAATACGTTGTTCGGGCATATAAACGGGAGAAAACTTGACTGTCGCTTCCCACCCCCGGGTTTTCTGTGTGCCGGCATTCATTGCCATGCTTTTTACTCCCATCGAACCGGGAGTGGTAATGATTGCCAATAAAGGATCGGTGTTTTTCCAATAATAATCGAACGTAACATTCAAACGGTTACCCCACATGCTCAGGTCAGTTCCGATATTATAGTTAATAGTCTCCTGCCATGCCAGTTCCTTATTGCCTAAAGCATTAAGGATAACACCTGTCCCGAACACGTTGGTCATCCATCCGTTAAACATATAGGTAGAATAAGCCTGATAGGCCGCAAAATTCTGATTACCGGGATTACCGACCGAAGCTCTCAGTTTCAGTAACTGGATTAAATCGGTATTCTTCATGAATCCCTCATTATGCATATTCCATCCCAAACCTATCGACCACGTATTCCTGAAACGATTGTCCGTTCCGAACATCGATGCACCATCGTTACGATAATTGAAATCCAGCAAATAACGGTTATCATACGCATATCCCCCATTGATATAGAAACTGGCCGCACGTTTCTGATTCTCACGGTATTTCGGTTTTCCGCCATCGGGATAGCCATTGGCAAAGGAAGGAGCAGCAAACTGATCTTCCGTAAAACCATTTGCCGAATAACCGTTCATTGTATTCTTATTACTACTGAAATTAAAGCCCGCTACGGCATTCACCATATGTTTGTCTGCGAAAAGTTTACCAAACGTCGCGGCAAAATCCCCTTCATATACCATACTCTTTGTCAACGAATGAGTAAACAATCCTTTCTCATTTTCTCCCACATCATCAAACTGTGAATGTTGCGGAGAAAGACGCGTGTCTTGGGTGATATCATTCTTTGTCATACCAAACTTGGCTCTTACGCGAAAATCATGCGTAGCAAACCACTCTATAATAAAATTATTGGTAAACCCGAATTCCTCACCCTTATCATAATTATTCAAATGCGCATTCCATAAAGGATTGGCCACCGGAAAATCGTCAATTCCGGACGAAGGATAATATAAGTACTTGTTTATTTTCCCATCTGCGCCGTACTTCTCGTAGTAAGGATTCGCTTGTGCATACTCTTCGAAAGAGACAGACGGGTCATTGGTATGTACATAATCAATCGTCAGTTTATTACTGAACTGGAATTTCCCTGTACGATAGATTAAATCCAAATTTCCTCCTATCGTCTGTCGGTCGGAACCCTTCATGACACCCTGTACCTGTCCGAAACTCAGCCCTATTCCATAACGAATCTTTTCTTCTCCTCCTTCAGCATACAAATTATGCTTATGGGTAAAGCCTGTACGAATAGGTTCGCTCAACCAGTACGTATCTACTCCACGGGCTATATTACGCAAACGAGCATTATACAAACTATCCAACCGTATCTGGTCGAAAGGGCTGCCTGCCTTATTCTTATATATTCCTGCCCGATCTTCAAACATTAATTTTTCACGGGCATTCATCAGATTGTAATCTGTCAAATCTGCCACAGTCACTCCATAATCGCCTTTATAAGAGAGTTGCAGTCGTCCTTTTGCCGGTGCTTTCGTCTCAATAACAACCACACCATTGGAAGCTTTAGAACCATAAATGGCCGTAGAAGCCGCATCTTTCAAAATGGTTACGGAAGCCACACGGTTCATATTAAGATTCATCACCGTTTCCAATGTTGTCTCGAAGCCATCCAAAATAAACAACGGTTGATTGGGATCGGTTCCATACTCTTCCTTAAGCCCCATCACACTGCTTTTGCCACGAATCTCAATATCCGGCATACGATTCGGATTAGAACCGAACTGATTGTTTTCCATTATCTTGAAAGAAGGGTCGAGCGTTTTCAAACTTTGAATGACATTTTGTGAACCCACCGATTTCAATTCATCCCCTTTAAAAGTAGTGGAAGCTCCGGTGAAACTCTCCTTCTTACGCTGATAGATACCGGTAACCACCACATCATTAATCTCCATCAGTTTCTGGTGCATGACAATATGTGACAACATAGCTGCATTCTTACCGTTAAAATGCTTTATTTGCGGTTCATAACCTACAAAGGAAAAGCTTATATCACAACCGTCTACCGGAAGTTTCAGGACAAACTCGCCATTTAAGTCTGTGGCAGTCCCTCCCAATGCATCGCCTACAACTACCGTTACTCCAATCATAGGCGAATGGTCTGCAGCATCCACCACCTTCCCGCGTATCTCAATCTCTTTTTTCTCAACCGGCTTTTTCTCTTCCGAAACAGAACGCCGCAAAATCACAATTGTCCGGTTTTCAGTCTTAAAGGTAAAATCCGTACCGGATAGAACTTCCTGTAATGCTTGTGTCAAAGGAACCTCTCGAAAATGGGCATCTACCCTTTTGGTACACTCCGCCAACTGCTTCGAATTATAAAAGAATTCATACCCCGTTGCAGCACTCATTTTCTTCAACGCTTCGGTAACAGTAGCTCTTTTCAACTGTAAATTCACTTTATGCTGGGCATGAAGCACTTGATAACATCCACAAAGAATGAAAAGCAAAATAAACTTCCTCCAGTCCAATCCTCTTTTTTTCATAAATATACTATGATTCATATTACTTCAGTTTGATAACCCCATCTTCTACCTGACACACTATTCCGGCAGTTTCAGCCATCAGACGGGTAATATAATCCACCCCACGCTCATAACTTATCTTACCGGAAAAGGCACAGGATTTCAAACGATCATCCACTTCAATCCGTATGCCATACAAACGGGATAAACGCAAAGCCAGAGTTTCCAGACACTCGTCCTCAAAATAAATCCACCCATCTTTCCAAGCAACAAAAGCTGATGCATCCACATGGGCAACCTCTGTTTTCCCCTTACTGCAATCCAATGTAACCTGTTGGTCGGGAGCCAGAACAATAGCCTCCTGTTCCTGATGAAAAGAATAACTTATTTTTCCGGATAACAAGGTAGTAACATGTTCTTTACTTTCCGGGTAAGCATTTACATTAAAACTTGTCCCCAGCACCCGAATGGATTCATTGACTCCCACTTCAACATAAAAGGGCATCTCCTCGTCACGCTTTACCTCAAAAAAAGCTTCACCGACAAGTTTCACCCGACGTTCCTTTTTACCCTCGAAAGAAGCCGGATATTCTAATGAAGAAGATGCATTAAGCCATACTTGCGTACCGTCCGACAAAGTCATCTGAAAATGTTTACCGGCAGGAACTTCCAACTTAAGCATACGTTTTCCTGTCAAAGCAAGCTTTTCTCCTTCAGAAGTATGCAATGAAATATTATCTGATATATGCTGGATAGAGGCGGCACTGTCCAAAGAAATGTATTGCTCGCCATCCATTGTAAGAATCACCTGGCTGTCATCAATTGTCACCCCCAGCTCACGCAACTGTGCTATGGCCTCCGAAGTGGGGACAACCTCCAAGTTCGCATGAAGAATAAAGAAAAAAATCATCAAGACAGCAGCTATGCCTCCTCCCGTTACTATCCGGTTTCTGCGCCTTGCGTTAGTTTTACGACGAATCCGTTTTTGCAGTTCCTCAAAATCTGTATCCAAAGAAACATCACTATCAGAAGATTCAACCTCATGTGCCCACAAGTGTTCCAATAACTCAGTCTCATCTTCTCCAATTTCCCGTTTGGGTATATTATACTTCATATTCATAGTATATTAATTAAATGATATACTATATATATACAGCAAGTACAGAAATCACGTACTCCCCCAAAAGGATTTTTTAGAAAAAACTTATTTTATCTATTTCGCCCCTCAATTTCTTCTTGGCTTTATACAGAATTGTTTCTACCGTACGAATAGATATAGACAGCTCTTCCGCAATAACAGCATTCTTCTTCTCTTCCCAATAACTCATCCGAAGCACCTTCCGACTTCGTTCCGGCAACCGCTCTATAGAATGCATCAGTCTTTTCACCCTATGCATTATTTCCGATGACTCTCCATCCACCTGATTCAATTCCCACATTGCCTTATCTTCACGCATCCGGCGCGCTTCCTCCAACTGCAATAGCCGAAGAGAATTATTGTGAACCGCCCTTAGTAAATAACATCGGAGCGATTTATTCTCATCCAAAGTCTTGCGATTTAACCAAACTGCCATAAAAATATCCTGCACAACTTCACAAGCCGATTCTTTGTCTTGCAGGATTTTAAACGCATAGGCACGCAACGGACAGCAATATGCTTTGTAAACAAATTCAAAAGCAGATTGGTCTCCTTCTTTCAGCGCTTTTACTATCCTGCTATTATCCTTTAATTCTTTCGGCATGACAATTTGTTCGTAAAAAAAGAATATTTTAAGCAAAGTTACTAAAAGTGATGTTATAAACAATGTTTTTGCGCACTTTTTCTCCCCAACTAGTCATTTATAGAAAAATATCAATATCCCACTATAGAAAATAATAGAAACAAAACAAGCCACCGGAATGAGTCGCTCATTCCGATGGCCTATCCCCTTTAAACACCT
>OLIT01001985.1_pt1 | contig 16056 bp, 20 predicted proteins | sample 1601341 | NCBI WGS metagenome assembly OLIT01 (sample SAMEA2452121, study PRJEB22498) | human gut metagenome | biome: human feces; feature: human gut; material: feces | place: Australia | collected 2012
GCTGGGTTCAGAACGTCGTGAGACAGTTCGGTCCCTATCCATCGTGGGCGTAGGATATTTGAGAGGATCTGCTCCTAGTACGAGAGGACCAGAGTGGACGCACCTATGGTGCACCTGTTGTCGCGCCAGCGGCACAGCAGGGTAGCGATGTGCGGATGGGATAAACGCTGAAAGCATCTAAGCGTGAAACCCACCTCAAGATTAGATATCCCATATCATAAGATAGTAAGACCCCTTGAAGACTACAAGGTTGATAGGTCGGAGGTGTAAGCACGGTAACGTGTTCAGCTGACCGATACTAATAGGTCGAGGGCTTAATCAAGAAATTGATGAAGTCATTATACAAATAAGTTTAAAACGCATTTAAGGTTACTATGAAATCCAATCTCAAGTTTATGCAGTTGTGAATGTGCATTAGAAACATTCAACCATTTCGGTGGCGATAGCGAAAGGGGTCCACCTGTTCTCATACCGAACACAGAAGTTAAGCCTTTCTACGCAGATGGTACTTGGCTGGACACGGCCCGGGAGAGTATGTAGCCGCCGAATTCCAAAAAAAGCACTTACATTTTGTAAGTGCTTTTTACTTTGTAAAAAACGCCAAAATCTTCGCCATTTTCAAAAAATACTCGCTTGTAGTACGCTCAGTACAACTGCGTTCGCCTTTTTCAAAAACCATCAAAGATTTTGGCGTTTTTAAGATAATAATTGTTTGTTTTTAAAATCAAGGGCAGTTTTTTTTTAACGAAGACTTGTTTCATATATTGCGATTTGCGAGCAAAGTATTTGAAAGAAAGCCTAATATTTTGGTGGCAAGTTGAGTGCAAAAAATTCTATATAGGTAGTAAAAAAGCCGCTGGACGTAAACTGTCCAACGGCTTTGGTTGATTTAATTATGATTTTGCTTTTTCTTCTTCCAACGAGGCAATCTTCTTTTGTAGAGTACTAATAGTATCATTATTTGATCTCATTCTGCTATCCACTGCATACATTTGCTTTTCGATGTTATTTATGTCGTCAGCATAACGCATTGCCTGTTGTTTTACATATTGCGGAGTACCTGGATCCCAATCACGGCCATTACTGCAGTATTGGCGTACATAATTATCATATTTTGACATTGCGCTTGTCAATTGTTTGTCTAAGGATCGTAATTGAGAATCAAGTGTAAAATTCTCGCTTTGTAAAGCTGCGATTTTACTGTTTAAACTTGCTATTTGTTCATCATAATTTACAATTTTTACATAAAGTTCATTCGAAACGATGTCTTTATATTTAGCATGAAACTTTATGTAATCGCCATCTTTTGCGTTTTCAAAAATTGTCAATTTGTTATTTGATACGCTGGCATATTCGTTTCCGGTTAATATTGAATAGTCTAAATTAATACTTATATTACTTGGATTTGTACTAACAGCGATAGAATATGTTTTTCCAGCAACAAAAGTACTTATGTTGTTTTCAAATTCAATTGATATTTTATCAACAACAGGCTCACTAGAAGCAGGTTTTTCAGGTTGTTTTACATCGTTTGTTGAACTTGAATTATTATTACATCCTACAAATAAAACACAGCAAAGAAAAATGATTGTTGCGCATACAAAAGTTTTTTTCATAATTTACTCCTTATTATTAGAATACTTATTTAAATCCTAAAACCATCTCAAAAAAATGAGAATTGATTTTAGTAAATAGCGTTGTTGTTTAAAAAAACAAATATAAACAAGTCATAATTATAATCCTCCCAAATTATGTAATAATGCAATTATAAAACACGTATCGTGTTTTGTCAAGACACGATACGTGTTTTTGTTTAAAATATGTTTATGACTTGTATTTTTAATGAAAGACTTAAAGAGTTGAGAGAAGAACAAGGTTTGTTACAGGCAGACCTTGCAAAGATATTAAGCGTTTCAAAATCGACAGTGTCCGGTTGGGAAATCGGAAGAAATCAACCGTCATACGATATGCTTATTGATATAGCAAGGTATTTTGAAGTAAGTATTGATTATTTATTGGGAAACGAGTAACCGTGGCGGGAGTCACGGTTTTTTTGTGCGAAAGTTGTTTGAAACAAATTAAAAGTGTGATAAAATCTAAATATGGTTATCGAAACGGGAAGGCTCAGAATCGTGCCGCTTGACGCGGATATGCTGGAAACGCTGTCGCGCGACGTAAAAGAATTTGAAAGAGAGTACGACGCGAAATACGACGGTGAAAGCATAAACGACGAATTGAAAAGCATACTCGGGCGGTGCGCGGAAGAAGTAAGGGAAGACGAGGATAACAAAGTCTTTCTGACAACGTGGCTTATCGAGCTGAAAGGCGTTGTCATCGGGAGCATCGGCTTCAAAGGTGTGCCGAAGGGCGGCGAAACGGAAATCAGGTTTTGTCTTAACAAAAAATACGAAGGCAAAGGCTACATGACCGAAAGCGTGAAAGGGTTGCTGAAATTGGCGGCTCTGTTGGGCGTAAACCGAGTTTTTGCCGAAACAAGAGAAGATAACGTAAAATCCGAAAAAGTCCTTGAAAGGTGCAGTTTTGACCTTATCGGCGACGGAAAATTCAAAAAGTGGGGAAAGAATCTTTAATTATGCAAGTTGACATTTACGATTTTGATAAGACGGTTGTGCCGTTTGACAGCGCGCTGAAATACTGGGGCTTTTGCATGGTACACAATCCGTGGATCATACTGTTGCTGCCGTTTCAATTTATCTGGGGCATGATGATGCTGACGCACATAATATCCGTCCGCACGTGCAAGAAGGTGGCGTTTTTGTATATCCGCCTTATCAACAACGAAAAGAACGTGAAAAAGTATTGGGATAAGTACGAAAAATACGTTTACGACTGGTTCAAACCCGAAAACCGCAAACGCACGACGGTGATTATCAGCGCAAGTCCGGACTTCCTGATTGAAGAAATCGCACGGCGAATGAACGTCGATTACGTCATCTGCACGACACACGACAGAAAGCACGGAATTATGCGCTCCGAAGTGTGCCGCCACGCCGAAAAGGTCAGAAGGTTCAGAGAAGTGTTGCCCGACGCGGAAGTCATGGACGTTTACAGCGACAGCATTAAATCGGACAGATATATTTTCGCACTTGGAAAACGCGACTTCCTTGTGACAAAAGGGAAAATCGAAGAATTTAACCTTGACGAAAAACTGAAAGAGCTAAATCTTACATTATAATACGAAAGCACCGCAACCGCGGTGCTTTATTTTTAATTTGAAGACGCGACGATAGCTTGCGTCAATTTTTGATAATTATATTCTTTTGCTTTTTTATAACAAAGGAAAATGTCGACAAGCGGCCATATCCCGAAAGTCAACCAACCGAGTAAGAGTTTTGCAACTCCGAGCCCGATGTCGCCGATATAAAACCTGTCAACGCCGAGTCCGCCGAGAAAAATAGACAGAAGAATTACCGTCACGGGGGATTTTGTCTGTATTGCGATAATGCTTGGATACGCTTCGTCGGGGATGTTTTTCAAAGCTTGTTGCAAGGCAAGAGAAGAGCCGTCGGGGATATCCTTTGTAAACTGTGCCGTAATTGCGGCGATTTTTTCGTTTGTCATTTTATTTCCTCCCAAAGTGTATATAAATATTATATATCACCAAACGGTGAAATGTCAAGAATATGACACCAATCGGTGATATAGTCGAATTATGTATAAGGAAAGATTCGCAAAAGTATTGAAAGAATATATAGGGGATAGAAGCATAAATCAGGTGGCGAAAGATATCGGCATACCCACGCAGACTTTGCACCGCTACGTCAACTGTCAGCGTGAAATCGGTCTTGAAAACCTTGTGAAGATTGCCGATTATTTTGACACGTCGCTTGACGATATCGTAGGGCGGAAATAAAAAAACATAAACAAAAAAACCGAGGCAAACGCTTCGGTTTTTCCGTCTTCCAAAAAAAGTTAATTATTTGTCTTTGCCGCATCCGCAGCAGTCGCTTTCGGACTTGGTTGACGTAGCGCGGTTTGCGCTTGTAGCGGCTTTCTTGGAAGATGCCTTTTCCTTGGCATTCTGTCTGTTTTTCGCCATACAATCTCTCCTTTTATTTGGTACTTGTAGTATTTGCAAGAAAGGAAGATTATATACAGGTTGCGGATTTACAATTTTTAACAAATCAGCAATCGAAAAGCAGGCATAAGATTTTGTCGGTTTTATTGTTGACGTCCGTCCAGTCCATTGCGGGCGAATAAATTTTCTCGATGCCGATATGGGTAAGGCGGGCAAGGCGGATATTTGCGATTGCCTTGTCAATAAACGTGCGATGAAGGGTTTCGGCAGCGTCCAGATCGGTACGAAGCGTCAAAGAAACGGGCGCGTCCAAAGTTACCGTTTCGTCGCATTTTTCAAATCTATCAATATCCGCGATAACGACGTTTCCGACCTTAACCGCGTCAAAAAAGTCAGGCGAAAAAGGCGAGCGGAAAGCCGTATATTCCACGTCGTTCGCCGCCAAAAGCGACAAAAGTTTCGTGATATAAAGCATAATAATTTCGGGATATTCCGCGCGCACGCCGATCGTATATAAACCCTTGAAATCGTCACTTAAAAAGTCGACGAAACCTTCGTCCGAAATTGCAGCGACAAAGCGAGTTTCGCGCAATCCGTGTGATAGTTCGAGCGCGGCAAAAGTATCTTTTGCGGCACTTGCGACGACTTTATTAAATGCGGCGGAAAGTTTCCGTTTATTATTTTCAAAAATCAAGTTTGCACAGTTAAGATTGCAATACGCGTCGTTAAAGTATTGTTTCTTGCAGGATACTGCATATTTTATATCGTCCTTATATGGCGCGATTTTCTTTTCGTCCGCCGCGTCGAGAAGATTGAACACAAAGCCCGACACAAGCGGAATTTCCGCTTCCGTAACGTGCGGAGAAGTCCCGTCGATTACCGCAAAATTCTTTGACGGAACGAACACCGCGTCGAAAGACGATACGTCGCTGCTACAACGATAAGTTTCCGTCATAAACCCGGCGTCGAGCGCGATCTCGTTGACCTTTTTCATTAACGTGGATTTCCCCGTCCCCGCGCCGCCTTTCAATATCACCGTCTTGCCGCGCGTAAGATGCGAAAAGTCGCCGAAAAATCCGTATGCCGTATTGCTGCCTAAAAAATAAGTCTTGTTCATAACCGCCCCCCTTTTACAGTATGCCAGACAAGATTAAAATGAACCTTGCCAAAATGCCGCAATTTCCGCGCTTTTTGTCAAATTCTCGCTTGAAGTACGTATAGTACGTCTGCGTTCGCCTTTACCAAAAATCATCGGAAATATCGGCGTTTTGGTTGCGGACAAGTCTGACGGCGAAATTTTAGGCTAAGACAAGGCACGCGAACGGGTTAATACTTGATGTATAAGCCGTGAGCGTAACGATGTATTAGTCAAAAATTCGCCGTCAGACCACGGTTCGTTTTAATCTTGTCTGGCATAGTTTGAAAATTCCCGCCTTGACACATTCACCGCGCGACAGCCGTATTCATAGGCTACAATATGGGGTGGTCGATATGTATATGGTTTTCGGAAACGACGAAAGAATGAACGAGGCAAGGAAACTTCTGTCCGTCGAAAAAACGCAGGACGTCGTGTGCGTGTTTCAGCCGAACGTTAAGGTCATAAAAGAAGACACGAAGCGCATACCGTGGGGCGCGCGGGCGTACGCGCTCGATTTTGACGAAGACGCACGGCGGATTCTTGCCGAAAAGTCCGTAAAAATGATTAAATACGGCGACGTCGAAGAATTCAAAAAAGAAAATTCCGTGCTGACTGCGGAAGGCGTGCTTATTATCCTTCTGGAAAAATCGAAGACGAAAATCTCGGACAAAAGAGTGCTTGTCGTCGGCAACGGCGCGTCGGGCAAGGAAATCGTCGATATACTTTTAAGGCTTAACGTGAAAGTATCGGTGATGACGTCGCGCGCGGACAGCGTAAAAAAGGGCGCAAACGTGCTTCCGTACGGCGAAAGTATCGAAGAATTCGATTTTATCGTAAACACCGCGCCGGCGCGTATCATCGACGAATCGCGATTGAAAAAAATGAAACCCGACGCCGAAATCGTCGATATCGCGTCGCCGCCGTACGGCTTTGACAAAAACCTGATGGCGGAACTGTCGATAAAATACGGCGTGTATCCCGCGCTCCCGGTGAAGTACAGAAGCGAATCGGCGGGGCAAATTATCGCAAAAATCGTGACGGAGGGGAAATTATGACAAAAATCGGATATGCGGTAACGGGCAGTTTTTGCACCTTTTCGAAAACGCTTGCGGTAATGCAGGCTCTTGTCGACAAAGGATATGAACTTGTGCCGATTTTTTCGTATAATACCTGCAATCTCGACACACGCTTTTATAAGGCGAAAGATTTTTATTCCGAAACGGTGCGGATCACGGGGAAATATCCGATATGCGACCTTGTGAACGCCGAGCCGCTCGGTACGAAAGAAAAACTCGATCTTATCGTCGTGTGTCCTTGCACGGGGAACACTCTTTCAAAACTCGCAAACGGCATAACGGACACTCCCGTAACGCTTGCGGTCAAGGCGCATCTCAGAAACTGCCGTCCCGTGCTTATCGCGCTGTCGAGCAACGACGCGCTGGGCGCGAACGCAAAAAATCTCGGTCATCTTCTGAACACGAAGAACGTATACTTTGTACCGATGGGACAGGACGCGCCCGACATAAAAACGAAATCGCTCATCGCCGATTTTTCAATCGTCCCCGATGCGGTGAAACTTGCACTGAACGGAAAACAAGCCGAACCCGTGTTCAAGAATTTATAAACGTTATTGACAACACCCGCGCAAGGTGATAAAATATAAACATCAAAATACTTGGAGGAATTGTATGGCAGCAAGCAAAAAAGACTACTTTGGTCTTTCAAGAATAGTAAGCATTATTTTGGCAATCATTCCCGTTACCGCATGGGTATTGGGCGTCGTTACAAGGTTTTCGGAAGGCAAAATCGTTGCCGGTATCATTCGTATCTTCGGCGGCTGGCTCATTTGGGTTCTTGACCTTATCTCAATGATTATGAAGGGCAAAATCTTCCGTCTGCTTAACGTATAAGGAAAAAACAAGTCAAAGGCGTCGTACGAAAGTACGACGTTTTTTTATGCGCCGAAACAAATCGACAAAAATTAAAAATCCGCGTTGATTTTTTTCAAATACTATATTATAATATAATTCAAGGGGATTTGAATATGGCGAGAAACAAGCAAGAAAAAAAAGTGTTTCATAACGGCGGTTTCTACAATTATCGCCCACCTTTTAACGGAAAGAAAAAACCATACTTCACGCTCAATTTTTTACGGGCGATTGTAAGACCGTTTTTCAAAAAACCAAAAGTCGAGTTCAAAACGGAAATTCCTAATGAGCCCGTCATGTACGTGTGCAATCATACGAAAATTTACGCGCCGACGGCAATCGTACTGTATTTCAGAAATATCAGAATGTGGGCTAACTCGTACTTTATGGATTATAAGCAGTGCTGGCACCACATGAAAACGAAAGTGTTGAAAGACCGAAAACAGTTTTTGCCTTTCATTGCACTGATTTTACCGCTTGTCGTTGTGGCGTTTCGACAGATGGAGCATATCCCCGTATATCACGACACAAAGGTGAGAGAAACGTTTTTGGAAGCGTCGGAGTGCCTGGAATCGGGCAGAAGTTGTATGGTTTTTGCCGAGCAATACGATGGCGAACTCGTCAACAAGTATATTTATAACCTGCAATGGGGATACCTATATTCGGCGCAAAAGTATTTCCAAAGAACGGGCAAAAAACTAAAAATTTATCCCGTGTATTGCTGTGAAAGCCTGAAAACTTTTCTTGTCGGCGAACCTGTCGAGTTCGATCCCGACAGAAGCGTCAAAGAGCAAAGCGCCGAAATCAATAAGCATTTGGAAAAAACGATTGGCGAGCTGGGCGACAGCCTGCCCGAACATAAAATTGTGTTGTATAAGTGATGAGCAAAGAGAAAACAAAGAAGAAAACTGCGCTGGAACAATCGACGATAAATATGCGGTTGTACCGCTTTTGCGCGCGACTTTTCAAAGTCGTAGGAAGTATAAGGTACGGATTCAAAGTCGACAAAACCGCAATCAAAGGGATGAAAGGTCCGTTTCTGGTGCTTGGAAATCACACGTCGTGGGTTGACTTTTTATATTTTTCAAACTGCGTGTATCCGCACCCTATGAATGTGGTCGTAACCAGCAACGTTTTTTATATGAAGTTTTTGGGGAAATTGTTCACCGATTTCGGCGCAATACCGAAAAAGCAGTTTACAAGCGATTTTTCGTGCATAAAGCATATAAAACGCAATCTTGACAACGGAAACAGCGTATTATTGTTCCCCGAGGGGCGCATTACAGTGGACGGCTCGACAGGGTATATCGCGCCGTCGATAGGGAAACTTATTAAGTTTCTGAACTGCCCGGTAATCAAGGGGATCACCGTCGGAAGTTACGTTACCCGCCCGAAGTGGGGGAAGAAACGTCCCGGGAAAGTAACGCTTAAAATGGAACCCCTTTTAAGCACCGACGATATCGGCGATATGTCGAACGAAGAAATATACGAATATATCCTGAAAAACTTTTCGTACGACGACAACGTCGCTTTCAAGGAGCAGAACAGAAAGGTTTACGGCTTGCGCCTGGCGGAAACCCTTGAAAAACTTTTGTATAAATGCCCCCGATGCGGCGCGGAATTCAAAAACGTGTCGAAATACAGGACGTTCAGATGCACCGCCTGCGGCAATACCGTGAAATATAACACGGGCGGGACTCTCAGCCCATCGGGCGAAAACGACAAGTGTTTTGAGTTTGTCAGCGAATGGTACAAATTCCAGCGCGACGAAGTGAAAAAGGAAGTCGAAAACCCCGATTATTCGTTTGAAGAAAACGTCACGCTTTTGCTCACCGACGATAAAACGCACCGTTTCGAAGAAGCGGGAAAAGGGAAAATCGTCCTTGACAAAAACGGAATTACGTACGTTGGCACGAAATGCGGGCAGGAAGTTTCAAGGACTTTCGGGCTGAAAAACCACCCGACGGTTGCCTATAAACTTGCACAGAACATCGAAATTGCCGAAGATAACGAGATTTTTAAATTCGTTTTTGAAAACGGATTCCACACCGCAAAATTAGTACTTGCCGTCGAGGAACTTCACAAAAAGTACGTCGAAAACGCAAAATAAAAAAATTTAATTTTTGCAAACCGTAACACAAGCAACACCTGCGCCTGTGTTATTTTTTGCGGTATTTTTCTGCGACGGCTGTTACGGACATCGGAAAAACTTCCGCTATCGGAAATTTTCGTTGCAAAATTTATTGTAAAATTTCCGATAACAAGGGTATTTTACGGACACGTGCCTGTCCTGTCAGGATAAGTACAAAGAGAGGCTAAGGTATTTCAAAATCGAATATTAAAAGCGTGAACGCAAAAACCCCAAAACAAACAAAGAATATTTATATACATTGTATAATTTTTAACAATATTCTTGTCAATTTTCGCTCTTTTGCGTTATAATAAAAATGATAAAACTAATCGGAGGCAAATTATGGATTACAAAATGCAGCTCACACCCGAAGAAGTTGCAATCCTGAACGGAAACGAGGGCGAAACCAAAGCCAAAATTTTGAAAACGCTCGTGCTGTTCGGCGATGCCGTCGGAGCAACGAATTTTATTCCCATCGATTGCTGCGGCCATCTTGTGACGTCTTTCGGCCTTAAAATGATTGACCCGGTTTACAAAATCATGGACGAAATTATCGCCGCTGGACTTAAAGCGCCCAACGGTTTTACGGTCGACCCTCGTCCTTACGATTTTGAAAACGTGAAGTGCAATTTCCTGGAAAAACTTATTTTCACGAAATTTATGTATTCGAAACAAGCCGATTACGAGGCGCAGCTTGAAAAAGTCGGGCTGAAAAAGAACGCGTTCACCTGCACCTGCTACCTTCCCGAAGTCGGAAACGTCCCAAAGAAGGGCGAGGTTATCGGCTGGGCGGAATCGTCGGCGGTCGTATACGCAAACTCCGTGCTCGGCGCGCGCTGTAACAGAAACAGCGGTATGATCGATTTGTTCCAGAGCATTCTCGGCAGGGCGTTGAACTATGGATTCACGACGGACGAAGGACGCCGCGCAACGTGGAGAGTGGAAGTCAAAACCACCAAAAAACCCGAAGCGCAGATTCTCGGCAGCGCAATCGGTATGAAGGTTATGGAAGACGTGCCTTACATCGTAGGCCTTGACAAATTCATCGGGACGGAACTTAACGACGACGCGAAAGCATACCTTAAAGACATGGGCGCGGCAACCGCGTCGAACGGTGCGGTCGGTTTGTATCACGTCGACAAACTTACGCCCGAAGCGAAAGAACAGGGAGAAAGCCTTATCGTCGAAAACGCAAAGACTTACGTCATCGACGACGCCGAACTCGAACGCGTTTACAAGGGCTATCCCGTGATGTGGAAAAACAAGGACGCAAAAGCGAAAGTCGCGTTCATCGGTTGCCCGCATCTTACTTATTCGCAACTTGTAAACTGGACAAATAACATAGTTGAAGGTCTTAAAAAGAGCGGTAAAACCAAGGTTACGACGCAAGTCGTTCTTACGGCAGCCCCGCAAGTCGCCGAAAAATTCAGAAAAACAGACGATTATAAAAAACTTGTCGCAACCGGCGCAAGACTTTCGTCCATTTGCCCGCTTATGTACACCAATAACCCGATTTGCGGTGGAAAACCCATCGTAACGAGCAGCAATAAACTTCGTACTTATTCCAAAGCGAAGTATATGAAAGATGAGGATATTTTGAAACTCATCACCGGACAGGAGGCGTAATATGTCACAGAAAGTATTCAAAGGCAGACCTTTTGCAGGGGGCGCAATCAAAGCCGAAGCAGTCGTTTCGCATCAGGGATTCAATACACTTGCGTCCTGCCAGAAAAGCGCAATGGGCATTAAACCCAAGGACACGGAAGCGGGTACCGCAAAAATCTTTGTTTCCGACCAGAACAACCCCGACCTTTTCGGTAAACTTATCACGGGGAAAGCACTTTGTTTGCCCATCACGATCGGCAGCACGACGGGCGGTATGATTTTGCAGACAATTTGTGCAATGAAAGCGCAACCTGCGGCAATGCTGTTTTCGGAAACGGCGGACAGCCTTGCGACGTCGGGACTTATCCTTGCGAAAGTCTGGGAAAACAACTTTATCGTCGGCGTCGATAGGCTCGGCAAAGAGTTTCTGGACTACGTAAAAGACGGCGATATGATCGAGGTCAAAGAAGACGGCACGGTCATTGTTGAAAGAAACTAACGTCGGTTAAAAACCAAATAAAAAAAGCGTTCGCGGGTTGGCGAACGCTTTTTGTTTTGGATTGAATATCGATTATTCGTTGTCCGGGGTGTTAATGGCGGCGTCTTCGACGTTTTCGGCGATTTCCGACAGGGGAGAAACGACGTCGTTTGCAAGGGCGGATTCTTCCGCAACGGGTTCCTCAAAAGCGACGGGCTCGTCCGTGTTTTCGGTTGCGCCGGCAAGCGCGAGTTTTCTTGCTTCCGTTTCCCTGACCATTTCGGCAAGGCGCGTTTCGGACAGCGTGCATTTTTTCTTGTAAAGGATAAGCGCGACAATCATAAACACGATGGGGATAATGCACATGCACGACACAAGGATTTGTCTGTCTTGCAGGGAAACTTCTTTGATAATCCCCGTGATTTTTTCCATTTTCACCTTGTTGGTGATAAGGTTTTTGGACGCCTCGTTTTCGATGTTGGATATGGCGTTGGTGTAAGTCGTGATACTTGCGACCGCGTAAACGCCGATGACGAGAGCCTGCGTAAGCGCGCTGCTGAGTTTTGCGGTGAACGGGCGCAGGGAGAAGATAAGGCTTTCGTTGCGCTGACCGTACTTCCACTCGTTATACTCCACGGTGTTTGCCATATTGATTACCATAATCATATAGAAACCCGCGCCGTAGCCGATGATGGTATATGCAAGCGCAATAAGGATAAATTTTGCAAACCATTCCGAAGATTTCGGCGCGCCGGTGGGGATTGCAAGGGCAAAAATCAGCATCAAGGCATAGCCGAATACTGTCGCGATACCGGCGGAATACAAGATTTTGTTGCGCCCGAACTTTTTGGACAGCCACGGATAAGTCGCCGTAAACAGCGTGGAAATTATGCCGTAGCCTAAGCCGATAAGCAGGGTGTATCCGCCTTCGTATCCGAACTCGAAGTAAACGTACATCGTCAAAAGTCCGCCACCGACGACACCCGTACCGATTGAAAAAATGAGCATTATGAGCGCGCACCACAAAAGCTGGTCGTTTTTGGCGATGGTTTGGAACATCTTTTTCAGGGTAAGTTTGTCGGACTTGTCGGGCTTAATCGGGGGCAGGGGTTTTTCCTTAACGCCGAGGATTGTAAAAAGTTGGAACAATACCATAAGCACCGCGCTGATGATACCGATGACCTTATAGCCCGTGGGCGCGCCCCATTTTGCAAGCGAACCCGTCGTGAACAAGGGGATAAGAAGGCTGGCAAGTCCGACGCCCGCCGACGCCAGAAGCTGCGCGCACGACGTCAGTTTGTTGCGTTCGTGTTCGTCCGACGTCAGTGACGGCAACATTCCCCAGTAAGAAATATCGTTCATCGTGAACGTAATGCTGAACATAAGGTAGGCAAACGCCAGAAATCCTATGTACGACCAGCCGTCAAGTTTCACGCAAAATACCGAGATGATGACCGCGCCCGTAAGGACTGCGCCCAGAAGTTGCCACGGCTTATACTTGCCCCATTTCGTACGTGTGTTTTCGACGATGCCGCCCATAATGGGATCGTTCAGAGCGTCGAAAATACGCGCGACAACGATGATTGCGCCGACCGCGGTCAGCATTTTGTTGTCAATAGTCTTTGTGAACAATATGAACGTCATCAAAAAACTGTTGAACAAAAAGTACAAAAAATCGCGTCCGATCGTCCCGAGCGAAAACATAAGCATGTTTTTCGTGAAAGGTTTTTTCAGCTCGGTTTTAAGGCGCGATATTACGTTTGGTTTTTTCGAAATAGTTTCTTCCATAATAATCTCCTATATGTTCGATTATATCAACAAAAACGGATATAGGCAATAAAAAATTTATCAAAAGAAAATCGTAATATTGCAAAACCCAAAATAAAGTGTTAATATGTTTTTATCAACGACATTCGAGGTAGGATTATGGCAAAAAACAAAAAGTCGACGGGACTTTCGCTTTCAACGGTTTTCTCGCTTATTTCGATGGTTCTTTTCATTGTAAAGACCGTCAACAGCTTTTCGGAAGGCGCAAAAGCGGGCGGAGCGTCGGGCATTATCAAGTTTGCGGTGCTGCCGCTCATTATCGTATTTGCGATTTGTTTCTTCGTGCAGGTTATCGCAAGCATAAAGGATCAAAAAGCCGTCAAAGAAAGTATCGGCGACGCGAAATATCAGATCAAAACGACCAAAAAAGTCGCGTCGATTATGGAAGCCGTCGTGGAACTCGTGAGCGTTATCGTCGCGATTCTTCTTGCGTACGACGAATACGCGTCGGGCAATATTAAATGGTATAACTTCCGTTATTACTTCACGCTCATTATTTTGCTGTTCACTTTTTTGAGCACCGTATATTATATCGTAAAGACGTCGCTGAAACTCAAAAAGTCGTCGGATAAGCGCAAAGAACAGCAGGCAAAAGCCCTTGAAAAAGCGCAAAAAGCGGAAGAAAGACAAAAACAAATCGAGGCTGCCACCGCGGAAAAGGAGCGCCGCGCCGAAGAAAGAAAGGCGCAGGAACAGGCGGCAATGCCCAAAAAGGATCAATCGCATAAACCCGTGAAAAAATTCACGAAAAAATAAACAAATATTTTCAATTGTTTATACTGAAAACATTTTGTTAAACTCGCTTTGACACGGGCGGGTTTTACAATATATAATAAAATCAATCTCAGGTAAGGAGGAGTATATGGAAAAACAAAAACTCGATTTCCTGACGGCAAAAGCCAGAAAACTCCGTGACGACGCAATCGAAATTATCGGACACTTCGGTGTCGGACATATCGGCGGCACGATGTCTGTCATGGACGCGCTTACCGTCATTTACTACGACAAAGCAAACGTCGACCCTAAAAATCCCAAAAAACAAGACCGCGACCGCGTTATTATGTCCAAAGGACACGCAGGCCCCGCAATGTACGCCGTGCTTGGCGATCTCGGATTTTACCCGCACGAGTGGGAATCCACTTTGAACAGAAACGGGACGAATCTTCCCTCGCACTGCGATATGAACAAAACCCCCGGTATCGACTTTACGGCGGGTTCTTTGGGACAAGGCTTGTCGGCGGCGGTCGGCATGGCTCTGACTGCAAAAATGGACGATAATCCCGCAACGATTTACTGCTTCATCGGCGACGGTGAATCGCAGGAAGGTCAGATCTGGGAAGCGTCGATGTTTGCGGGCAACCACGGCCTTGACAATCTCATCGTGTTCCTTGACAACAACAAAATGCAACTTGACGGCCCCACCGATACAATCAACTCGCTTGCACCCGCAGCGGACAAGTGGAAGGCTTTCAACTTCTTCACCCAAGAAATCAACGGGCATGACCTTGTCGCTATCTCCGACGCAATCGACGCGGCAAAAGCGCAAAAGGGCAAACCCAGCATGATTATCCTCGATACGATAAAAGGCTTCGGCGCGTCCTTCACCGAAGGCGTCGCAAACTGCCACAGCATGTCGATTCCCGAGGAACTTTGGAGAAAAGAAACGGGGAGGTATGAATAATGACTGACGAAAAAGAAATGAGGCAAGTGCTTGCCAATATTTTGGCTGAAATTGCAAACACCGATAAACGCATCGTCGTTCTGGAAGCCGACCTTATGGGCTGTCACGCAACGAAAGCGTTCAAAGAAGCGCATCCCGACAGGTTCGTAAACGTCGGTATCGCCGAGGCAAATATGATCGGTATCGCCGCGGGTATGTCCGCAATGGGCAAAATCCCGTTTGCATATTCGTTCGCTCCGTTCGCGACACGTCGTTGCTACGACACGATTTTCATCTCCGTCGCGTACGCAAAACAACACGTGAAAATCGTCGGCTCCGACCCCGGTATCATGGCGGAAGCCAACGGCGGCACCCACATGCCGTTTGAAGATATGGCGATTATGCGCGCAATCCCCAATATGGTATGCTTCGAGCCTACCGACGGCGCAATGCTCGCCCGCGCAATCCCTCAGATTATCGACTATCCCGGTGCGGTTTATATTCGTCTGTTCAGGAAAAAGCCCGAACATATATTTGACGACGTTCCCGATTTCAAACTCGGCAAAGCCATCACCGTGAAAGCCGGCAAAGACGTTACCCTTGTCGCAAGCGGTATTATGGTTGAAAAAGCGTTGAAAGCCGCCGAAATTCTGAAAGAAGAAGGCATCGACGCGGGCGTTCTGAATATCCACACCTGGAAACCCATCGACGAAGAAGCAATCGTCAACGCGGTCAAGACAACCGGCGCGCTCGTCACTTGCGAAAACCACACCTTGCAGGGCGGTCTCGGCAGCGCGGTGTCCGAAGTCGTCGTGTCCAAGTGCCCGGCTCCCGTCGGCATGATCGGCGTCAACAACACCTTTGGCGAAGTCGGTAAGAAAGAATACCTTGCCGAAAAATTCCACCTTACGGTCGAAGACATCGTCAACAAGGCAAAAGAAACCATCGCACTCAAAAAGTAATTTTTGCTTAACGAAAAGGCTCGTCGGAAGACGGGCCTTATTTTTTGCCATGCACCACTGCAAATTTTGCAGATGAAACAGTTTATCTTGATTTGTCGGGGAAATTATGATATAATATAAAAACAAAGTGTATCATATTACAACACAAAAACAACCCCGCAATGACTGCGGAAATTTACACTAAACAGGCAAAAGGAGTTGACAAGGTATGACAGGTCTGCGACAATCACTTACAAGCAAGCAAGCAAGCAAGCAAGCAAGCAAGCAAGCAAGCAAGCAAGCAAGCAA
>OLIT01002001.1_pt1 | contig 15969 bp, 17 predicted proteins | sample 1601341 | NCBI WGS metagenome assembly OLIT01 (sample SAMEA2452121, study PRJEB22498) | human gut metagenome | biome: human feces; feature: human gut; material: feces | place: Australia | collected 2012
AAGAAAGAGAGGTTTTTATGAAAAAGGTAATTTTAGGTTTAATAATTGGTATAGTTATATCGACGGGCACAATATATGCAAAACAGATAAATGACACAATAGAGATTGCGTATAATAACATTAAAATATCTAGATTTCAAGTCATTTTTTTAAATTAATCACTAATCTTCGACTTGACGTCTAGTAATCACAGCTCCAAGTGAAATTAACTTATGATCAATATTTTCATAGCCGCGATCAATATGATAAACATTTCCAATTTCAGTAACACCATCAGCCATTAAAGCTGCCACGATCAACGCTGCACCACAACGTAGATCTGTCGCATAAACACGTGCTCCATGTAATGGCGTAGGACCATTAATATAACACATTGCTTCTTCTTGATCAATTTTTGCTCCCATTGAATTCAGCTGATAACAATGTCCAAAGCGTTCAGGATAAATCGTTTCAACTACTTGTGAAGCTCCCTGACATTGAGTTAATAACGCTGTTAGCGGTTGTTGTAAATCGGTTGCAAAACCAGGATATACCTGTGTCCTAATATCAATTGGTTTTAAATTATCAAGGCCGCCATGAACAATAATACTGTCACCAACAATATCCATTTTAACCCCGATTTCTTTTAGTTTAGAAGTTACTGCTTCTAAATGTTGAGGTATAACATTTTGAATAATTACTTTTTCTCCTGCCGCTGCAGCCATCACTAAAAATGTCCCAGCTTCAATTCGGTCAGGAATAATTTCATGATCACAACCACAAAGAGTTTCTACACCTTCAATTGTGATCGTATCTGTTCCAGCCCCACGAATCTTAGCTCCCATTTTCGTAAGTAAATTAACAACATCAATAATTTCAGGTTCCTTTGCAGAATTTTCTATTGTTGTTTTTCCTTCTGCTTTAACCGCTGCCAACAGGATATTGATTGTTGCTCCTACTGAAGCAAAATCCAAATAAATTTTATTCCCAACTAAACGATCAGCTTCAATCGTATAGGTTCCATTATCACTATAACTAACTTTTGCACCTAATGCTTCAAATCCTTTAATATGTAAATCGATTGGTCGTGGTCCTAAAAAACACCCACCAGGCATCTTCATCGTCACTTTTTTGCATTTTCCTAATAAAGCTCCCATTAAATAATAAGATGCTCTTAATTTATCAACTGCATCACTTACTAAAGGTATATTTTTTAAGTTAGAAGGATCAACCACTAACACATCATCATTTTTATCTACTTCACAGTTTAATTCTCTTAACAATACTCCTAGTGCATCGACATCAGAAATATTTGGTACCCCATATACTGTTACAGGACTATCTGCTAAGACAATCGCAGGAATTAGAGCTACCGTTGCATTTTTTGCACCGCTTACCACCACAGTTCCATTCAATTTGTGTCCACCTTCAATGGCAATTACTTCACTCATTTTAGTCCTCCTTAAAATTTAATCTACGTAACTACTATATATTAATTTATTGTTAAAAACAACCAAAAAATGTATTTTTAAAAGTTTCGAATTTTTTGACAATATCTAATATATTTCTATTTTCAAAACATAAAAAAATCTACCAAACCAATATTAACTCAATATTAACGAAAAAAAGAAACCTTTATGTAAATGGTTTCTCTAATTTTTCTATATTTCATTAAAATAATTACCACTAAAACCTATTTAGCCTATTTCCATTCCATCTAAGAATTAGACAGATAATTGAAGTAAAAAGCAATAAATACAAATATGTCTGATAAAGATAGTTAATTTCTTAATACAATTATTAAAGATACTTTTACAAATAACAATCTTTATAATTAAGAAAGAGTTCTAAATATTTGAATATATCATTACAAGACAAAAGCGTATTTTACCATCATAAGGTAAAAAGCAAATTAAAATATTATTGACAACTGTAAAGTATACGAAATCGTGCACACAGCAAAGTAATATAGCTCATTGTTTCCTAATAAGAAAATCTTGTAAAGCACTATTTCAAATCAACATTTAGAAATAAACATAATTCTCGAACGAATAACTTTACATTCATTTGACCCTGTATGTATTACTACAACAATTGACCTATAATATCTAGAGGACTTGTTTAAAAAATATGAAAAAGCATATCTAAAAACAGTAAAATAAAATTTACCTATTTTTAATATATCCCATAAATATTTATAAAAGTAATCCTAAAATTTTAGAAATTGCCATCCCATTCCACTTATGAAAAATAGACTTTAGCCCAAATAATTCACAGAGTCTTTAACTTCGTTTAGGTCAATACTTTTAAACAATTATGTTACATTTCTTTTTCTTTATCTGGTTATATATCACCTGCGTTTTTTTGTTCGATTACTTTAATCATATTAAATAAGACTTCATTTACAGGTGTGGGTATACCATATTCTTTTCCTAATTCAATAACAACCCTACTAAACATATCGACTTCAGTCTGACGATGTGAGCGCAAATCCTGTACCATTGAACAAATATTGTCATAAGGGACAGCTGCTAATTTATTTCTTTGTTCATCTACCCATTCTTGCTTAATATTTATACCTTTCGTTCTAGCAATTTCTAGAACTTCCTGTGCCGCCATCTCCCTTAGTTTATTAGCTTCGTCACTAGTATTCCATACTCCAAATGGAATGTTTAAGATCGCACTTACTTGATTTTCTGCAACATTACACATAAATTTAAACCATTGTTGAGCTTCCATATCTACTGGAACTACGTGATTTATCTTTGCTTTATTAAATATATTTGATATCGATTGAACATCTAGGCTTATTGGATCGTTTTTCTTATTTCCAAAAAAATATGTCCCATAGTCTGAAAACTTGATATGATTGTTTGTATTTACTGACGATATTTTTGTAAAACCATATAATACTTGTTCTGAAGAAAACGTCTTTTTTAGAATTGATTCTGAAATAACACCATTTTGAAAGCATATAATTTTTGTGTTTGGTCCAACATGATTTTTGATATCTTTAATAGAGGCATCTAACTGTGTGTACTTCGTACAAATAATAATTAAGTCTAAAATAGTATTTTCTTCTGGTTCAATAACATTAAATACATATTTTTGCTCATTAATCATGACACCATCATTTTGCAATCTTTTTTTCCTTCGACCACCCGCAATAACATAGAAATGGTCTTTATCATAATCAGAAAACTTTTTAGCAATTGGAGCTCCAATTGCTCCTACACCAATTAATCCAATTTTTTTGACATTCATTATACCACCTCTTTATCTAAATTATAAGTAAGTTTTCCTAACTTAGATATACCAACGATAATTTGTTCTTTTGATGCACTAGTAAAAGACAAACGAACTCCATTACAATAAGTATCATTATTTACCACAAAACCCGTTCCTGGAACAACTGCTATATTCTCGGACACAGCAGCCTCGATAAACTCATCTAAATGAATTCCTTTTGGCAAGTTAAACCAAATAAACATTCCACCTTCAGGTGCGATAAATTGCACTTTAGGGTTAAAATTCTTTTTCATTTCTTCAATCATTAAAATACTTTTTTCTTTGTAAATATCTTTGACCATTTCAACATGCTTTGCCATATCTGTTGTCCCAATAAAACGTGCTATAATATTTTGATTTAGCCATGATGTAGTACCATCAGCACAGGATTTAAGGACTTTAAACTTATCAATAATCTCTTTTCTAGCAGTCAATGTACCTACACGCATACCTGGTGAGATAATTTTTGATAATGAAGCACAATATAGTACTATTCCTTCTGTATCCATTGATTTAATAGTTGGAATGTGTTTTCCTTTAAATCTTAAATATCCATAAGGATTGTCTTCTAGAATCATAACGTGGTACTTTAAACATAATTCATAGATAGCTTTCCTCTTTTCTAAAGAAGTTGTAATACATGTTGGATTTTGGAATGTAGGAATGATATAAAACATTTTTGGAGTTGGTTTTTTTTGAAAAGCTTTTTCCAACAATTCAAGATTTACTCCATCTGCTTCTAATGGAATTCCAATTAGTTTTACATTATTTGCTAAAAAACCATTAGTTGCCCCCATAAATGTTGGATCTTCACAAACAATGATATCTCCATCATCACAAAATACCCGAGATGCCAAACTCAATCCCTCTCCAGACCCTGATGTAATAATCATATCATCCAATTCTGTAAATACCTTTTCAGTTTCATTAAAGAAATTTGCTACAGTTTGAACTAATTCTGGATAAGCTGGAGACATCGCGTATTGTAAAATCTCTAATGGTTTTTGTTTTAAAATGTCATTTGTGATTTTTTGAATCGCATCAACCGGAAATGTGCGATCATCTGGAAATCCTGGAGAAAAGTTAATTGCCGTATCCCCATGGATTCTAGTAATAACTTCTCTAATTGTTTGTGGTTTTATTTCATCAAATCTTTTTGCAAAGCTATAGTTCATAATAAATTTCCCCCTTAAATATAACTTGTTATGATTATAACAAAACAAAAAAAACAATTCAATAATATTTTATTACTTTGATAATTTTATTTCAAATATAATTACTAGAAATAACTTGTTTAAAAGATATTCACCAAAATCAATAAATAACTATTAATGGGATAATTTGTAATATTATCAGATTAACTAAAAACGATAATAAAAGTGATTGAACTACAGAATATTAATAAATTTTTTGGCAATACCCATGTACTAAAAGAAATCAGTCTTCGTGTTAAAGAAGGAGAAAAATTAGTTATCTTAGGTCCATCAGGCTCAGGAAAGTCGACAACAATTAGATGTATTAATTTTTTAGAAGAGCCAACTTCTGGTAAAGTGTTCATTAATGGTGAAGAGATGACAAAGAAAAACAAAACTCGTTTAGTAAAGGATAATGTTGCAATGGTCTTTCAACAGTTTAATTTATATCCTCATAAAACTGTTTTGGAAAATCTTACTTTAGCACCTCCCTCTAAGCCAACACACTATCTAATAAAAAGATACATCTTCACTACATCTTGTTTTGAATTCATCAAATTTAGTATTAAGCATTTCCTGAAAAGTTTCTTCTAATAAATCTTTTAAAATATTAGTAATATCATATGTTAAAGTAATACCATATTCATTAATATATATCTAATATTTGTCATTATTACTATATTCTTGACTTAATCACATTGCCATAGCAGGTTTTTTCGCTAAATAAAACGGGTCTCTAAATTTCCGTGGGGATTCTAAAAACGAGACTCTAAAATAATGTGGGGCTTTATTGGCCCCAAACGTGTTTAAAGTGAAAAAAGTATTATTCAAAACCATGGGGTTAAGAATGATACTTTTATTCTACAGAAACAACCATTTCTAATGATTATTTTTTATTTTTCTTATAATTTCCTCTTTCTTTTCCAGGCTCTCTATTTGTCTTTCTTGACATAGTACCATTCTTTCTATTTGTCAATAGAGGTAAGGAATCTTTATTAATACAGTACATTATACGGCTTCTTAATCTTTCAAAGTTCTTATATTTTAATGATGTTTTCAAAAGAACTTTTATTCTTCCGTTAATTGATTCTATTGGACCTGATGCTAGTATAATTGTAGCGTTGGAAATCCTTTGTCTAGTAGCAATAAAAGGATTTTCTTCAAGAAAAGACTTATGACAATCAATGCATATAAATCTTCTGCATCTGTAATTGATATAGGTTTTATTTACGTTGAAAATAGAATGAGTGATTTTTTAATCTTGTAATCCTTGATATTTGCATTTAAACTGCCTCAACAGGGACAAGGCTTAATTTTTCTGGTTAAAGTGACATTAATAAAAACATTATTATCAGTTCTTACAATGTTTAAATCTTGAATATCATCAGGTTGTAAACCCAGTAAATTTATAGTATCATAATCCATGAGTTAAAACTCTCCTTTCATATATGGTTGTTTCTACAAAAACATCATATCATGAAAGGATTTTTTTAATATAAAGGATACCCCTTTAAAATTTAGAGATAAAAAAAGGGACACCCCTCAGAATTGTGGCACTTTAATTTTTTCTGGGGTAAAAGCTATCCTTTAATTTTTATAGGGGTTTACACCCATTCCTTTAATTCATTGGGGTCATCATATTTTAGATGACCTTTTTTTGATAATAAAATTTCTTCCGTGGCATGATTTGAGTGCTTAATTCAATCTATCACAAAAAGAGTAATATCATGTCAGATGATATCGTTAATATTTTAAATCTTAATTACTCTGATGTACAGTCTTGTACATAAAAAAACAAAAATAATCACATTACTTATTTTGTTACCTTGAACCAAAAAGATTTCGTATGTCCTTAATGCTTCAATAGGATTAGTATAAAAGACTACAGAGAAGTAAAAATAAGCCACCAAATCATTCGTGAGATGGATACTACTATTGTTTACAGAAAAAGAAGATATTATTGTAAACAATGTAAAACATATCACTATGAATATAACCCATTCATAGCTCAAACAAAATCACGTTTTACTGATTTATCTACAATTAGAATAATGGATTCACTTAGAGAACATTCAGCTACTTTTTCTATGGTAGCTAGACAATTTAATACTACACCAACTAAAGTTATAAATATATTTGATAAATTAGGACAAATGAAAAAGTTACCTTTTACTGAAATCGTTTCTCTAGATGAATTCTATTGGAACAGAAAAAGTAAAAACAAATACGCATGTGCGATATTAGATTTTAAAACAGGTAATATTATTGATATTCTTAATGGAAGAACTTTAAAAAGTTGAGATAGATATACTCAACTACTTGATAAAGAAGAACTCAATAAAGTTAAGTATATTAGTATTGATTTATATGAAACATATAGACAAGTTCAAAAAATCTATTTTCCTAAAGCTATTCTATGTTGCGATTCATTTCATGTAATTAAGAATATTAATCTTATTCTCAAAAACGAAAGAATTAAAATAATGAAAAGATATAACACTGATAGTGTTGAATACTATCTGTTAAAGAAGTTTAATTTTCTGCTTATGAAGGATTCATCAAAAATTGAATATATCAAAGCTAAATACAACAAAAAACTAAAAAGATATATTAATTATCCTCAATTGTTAGAATTAATTCTTTAAATTGATCCATTACTTAAAGAAGCATATGAATTAAAAGAGTTATACTTAGTATTTAATTCTACATCTACTTTAACAGATGCGAGTGAAAATCTTGCAGAGGTAATTAGAGAATACTCTTGTTCCAATTTGGAAAGTTATAGAAAATATACTTCAACTTTACTTAATTGGTTCGAAGAAATTATAAACTCATTTAATATGTATGAAAGTTCAAGAATTTCAAACGGAAAGATTGAAGGAACAAATTCACGTATTAAAACAATTTTAAAAAATGCAAACGGATTTAAAAACTTCTCTAGAATGCGTAATCGTATTATGTTTTTATTAAACAAAAATTCTTTACCATCAACTTCAAAAACACTACAAGTTATAAAAACTGCAGGTAAAAAAAGAGGAAAATATAAAAAATAAATTCTAAATTAATAAAAGATTGATTAAGCAAAAAAGGTAGCAATAGTATGTACTATTACTACCTCTATTTTTGATACCAAAACTCCCAAGAATTAAAGCAAATCCACGCTTAACCCCAGTTTAAATTAAAGTATCGGAATTGTAGACCGAGGGATTGACCCCACGCTAAATTAAATTTCTAATAAAAACCCTCCTTTGGTCCGGCTCACTTCTATAAAAAAGTTATTTATTTACAACACTTGTTGGATGTCCTTCAATATAATTTATAAAATTTTCACAGGCAAGATCAACTGTACGATAACGAGCTTCATCTGCTAACCATGCAACATGTCCTGTAACAATAACATTAGGATGTTTAATAAGTAGTGTAGGCTGTTTTGGATTTTCATCAACTAAAACATCTAAACCTGCACTATATATTTTTCCTGAATTTAAAGCATCTAATAATGCGTCTTCATCAATCAACTTACCTCTTGCTGTATTAATTAAAATTACGCCTTCTTTCATTTTATTAATATTTTCTTTATTAATGATTTCTTGAGTTTCTTTTGTAAGGGGACAGTGTAATGAGATTATATCAGAATTCGATAAGACTTCATCTAAAGACAGCTGCTCGATAAAGTTGTATTTATCTCCCTCCTTTCTTATTAAATCATAACCAATTATTTTGCAGCCAAAACCATTTACTATTTTTGCAAAATTATACCCAATTGATCCCAAACCAATAATTCCAACAGTTTTATCAGTAATTTCGATATGTCGATAGAGCGCTTTCATAAAAGGATTATTTTCATTTTGAAAATATGTACTTTTTATATATTGACTTTGTAGTTCCACATGATGACATATTTCCATCAACAAAGCCATTGCATATTGTGCAATAGTGGTATTTCCATATATTGTATTTGTAATAGTAACTCCATACCTTTTCGTCATTTCTTTATCAAATTCTTCAAATCCATGTGATGTTGTTGCAATATATTTTAACCGTGGATGAGAAATAAATAAATCTTCAACTAACACATCACTAGTAATCCACATACCAATTAAGGCATCATAATCATCTAAAATCTTATCATAATCGTTAAAAGTCATAAATGCATCCTTGATCAGCACCGTATATTCAATGTTAGGATATTTATGTAATACCTCATAACGTTTTACCAAATCTGATGTTTTTATAGTGGGTGACATACTTTCACTTTGTAATATTAAAACCTTCATTCATATTCTCCTCCATATCTATTTTTTATTGATTTTATTGGCAAAAATCATCTTATAACTTCTTACAAGTGTTTATGGAAGTGAGAAAAAACCTTGTATTTTCAATGGTTTTCATGTTCTTGCTTGTATCTTTTCATATCGTTGTATAAGTTGAGTTTGTAGAGTTGGGCACCATTTCAACACCACAAATAATGCAATACACAGAAGCATAGGGCAATGTTATCGCGCCCACAAAGGCAATTTAGGACAACCTTGTTTTATTCCTTTATGTTACGTCAATCAGCCTTACAAACAAATGCTTTATAGGCACAGAATTGACAGGGGAAGATGTTTATACCTTTTCTATCAAAAATACCATTTAACTGCATAACATTTCAAAGCAAGCTGCTATCTGTTTAGATTATCCTTTCCTTTCTGTTCAATGGTGAAAAGTTCCATAGCAAGCATAGGAAAGGGGTACCCTTTCCGTAAAATCGACCGTTTTCGTCTATAACAGAAAGAGAGATTTTTACCTGTTGGGAATATCCCAAACCCACACCAAACCAAGAGTAATCAAACTTACAGTCTATCAAATTCTCCTGACACACAAATCAAATATTGATATAAAGTAAATGATTTATAACCACTTCCATCAAGTTCTTCATCATCTTTGATACAGTAACTGTTCTCAACCATGCATGGAACAATCTTTCCGTATACGTTTGATACCATAACGCCTGATATTTTTTCATCTTTGACAATGATTGACTTTACGTTCTTGTCATCATCAAGACAGCAACTATAATCATATTTGTTTTTCCTGCGTTCATGCAAAGGCCTACGGGTATACAGCCCATTACCCAACCTGAAAAAGTGCACCTGTTCCCCGATTGGCAAACCTTCAATAAGCACTTCAAAATCTTCTGGATACTCAACCTTTCCAAAGCTATCCTGATATGCGATCTGTTCTAGCATGACGACACCTCCATAAATACTAATTGTAATTCTGTTATCTCATTTTTGCGATTTTTTCATAAGCCAATTTAAACTCTTCTATAATCAATTCCGGCACATTGGTTCCCCTAAGAACTATTACCGTGTAATCCTTTAAGCTGTATATACCTTCAGGAAAGTGATTGATGTCTTCCATCACTGATGGGATTAAAACCTTTTTCACTTCATCATCCAAGCAAAATGCTTTACCGATGACACCATAACAAGCCAAATAATCAAGACACCAGTCATCTCGTATGCCTCTATTAGCAAGTCAAGACATAACATTCCGCACCTCAGAAGTATCACGATGCTTTTCTGCAATATTCAAAAGCCGTTTCCACTGCGGCTTATCTATATCGTAGTTTTCATAATCATACCATTTACCAATAGTTGGTTGAAATCCGTCCATACTGCCCATCCCTCCACAGCTTCTAATTTATTTGCTTAAATTATAGCACTCATATACGAATTTCTCTATCATTCCCTTATATTTGTCCATATTGTTTTATTTCACTATGGAAAATTCGGGCACCATTTGGGCACCACAGAGTCAAATCCACTTACTATTTTGAATGTTTTAATCAATGAAAATGTCTGTATTTGCAAGAATTTTCACAATCTAATACTCTCCGATACCCAAATTTCAAATACTATTTTTTTATATCTATACTAAATATTATGTTATTATAACTATAACATAGTTTATATTTTATTATGATAATTATTTATTACACTTACAGAACTGCAATTTTAAATATTTTATATCCAACTATATTAAGTAATCTTTAAAAAATTAATTTTCATCAAAGCATATTAATATATAATATTTCTTTTTTGTATTTACCTTCTTTTTATATTTTACCGACATATACATTATATTGTCTTCTAAGTAATTCCATTGTTACTTTATTTCCGTAAGCTCTATAATAATTCGTATTTTTTTCTCAATATTAGCTATCATAAAATTGTGCTGCAACAAAAAGCATAGAAAAAATCACTTTTTAAAGAAACAATTGAGTAAATATCCAACTGTTCCTGTTTTTTACTTTCCTGTACAATATTAACTTTTAGTCTAAATAATTGAATTTACTTCACTTTATATTATTTTTTTATATAAAAGCTACAAATTTACTTTAATACTTCATAATCTCATTTAAAGTGATATTAGTATTATCCATTAAATACATATTTATCCAATCTATCTAGTGCTTCTTTTAATCTAGACAAAGGTAGCGATAAATTCATGCGCATTCCATAATTATCTTTATATTCTTTACCATTAGTCCACATTACACCAACTTCTAATCCTTTTAGATATAGTTCATCATTACTTAGATGATGCTTTTGACACCAGTCATGGCATTGAAGAAAAATTAAATATGTTCCTTGAGTTTGACTAACAAAAACACCTTCAAAATGTTCATTAATATAATTAATAGCGTATTTAGAGTTTTCTTCCAATATGTCTTTTAATTGCCCTAACCACTCATTACCTTTAGTATACGCTCCGATCAATGCATGCATTGATAGTACATTCATGGAATTATAATGTGTTAAGCTTTCCTCTTTATCTAGACGATCTTTTAACCATTTATTATAAACGATATGATAACTACCTATCATTCCAGCAAGATTGAAAGTTTTACTTGGGGCATAAAAGGATATTGTATGATTTTTTGCATAATCGTTAACATTCTGTGTTGGTGTATGATGATAGCCTTTAAAAATAAGATCACTCCAAATTTCATCAGATATTACATATACTTGATGTCTTTCAAATATCTCTATTGCCTTAAGCAATTCCTCTTTTTCCCATACTCTACCAGTAGGATTGTGGGGTGAACAAAGTAAGGCAACATGAAGATTGTTTTCTACAATTTTTCTTTCCATATCTTCATAATCCATTCTCCATACTCCATCATTATCTTTAATTAATGGACTTAAAACCATTTCATAACCATTAGGACTAATAACATTAGAAAAACCATTATAAGTGGGAGAGTGAATTAAAAACTTATCACCTTTAGAACATAAGATATTTAAAGCATTAACAACCCCGCCAATAACTCCATTTTCATAACCAATATTTTCTGGTAATAAATCATTAACTTGATGTTGTTGTTTTTGCCAATCAATAATAGCCTGATAATATTCTTTACTATAGGCAAAGTATCCATAAACTGGAAACTCTAAACGTTTTTTAACATTTTCGATAATAAAGTCTGGTACCGCAAAACTCATATCTGCAATCCACATTGGGATGACATCAAATCCTTCTTGTAACTTATAATCAGGAAAGATATTCATTGTTCCATGTACTGGAGCATCATAGGCTAAAGAATCATGTCCTTCACGGTCTAAGACAGTTGTAAAATCATACTTCATAATAATAAACCTTTCTATTTTCATATTATAAAAGAGGATAAAAATCATCCCCTTTATCTTCTTTTACTGAGTTACTAAACTTGTTTTAACGCGTTTCTTTCTACTAGGACTAGAAAGATAGCGAACTAAACAAGATAATGTAAAGTTAATCACAAAGTAAACAACGACAATAATTATATAACAAGCTACTTTCTCATTTACCAATACATAGTTAGCCATTACTGCACGAGCTTGATACATGAAATCAGCTATTGCGATAGTTGATAAGTATGATGTATCTTTAATGATTGTAATTAGAGATGATAATAGTTGAGGAACGATCATTTTAATAGCTTGTGGTAAAATAATATATCTTAGTGTTTGGTAAAAGTTGAAACCTTGTGAACTAGCAGCTTCTTGTTGTCCTTTAGAAATCGAATTAATTCCGGAACGAATTTGTTCACAAAGAATTGATGAGAAGAAGCAAACAAACATAATGATTACTGCAGTATATGGTTGTAAACCAAACGCTCTAGTTAATGCAAATCTCGCAAACAATAACCATAATAGTAATGGTGTATTTCTAAATATTTCTACATAAGCTATTACAATAGCTCTTAATAATTTATTACCATAGTTTCTTGCCAAGGCAAGCAATAAACCTAACAAAAAACTAAAGAAGATATTAATCAAAGCAAATTGTAAGGTAAGAAGTAAGCCCCTAATAAAGTAATCAATATTATTCATTGTTAAAATATTTTTAAAAGCATCAAACATATTATACTTCCTCCTCAATTTGAATTTGTTTGATTTTACTTGTTATTTTTTTCTTAACTTTATTTGTAGAATAACCACTACTATATTTTTTTTCAAAATAGCGAGATAACATAGTAAGAGGATAACAAGCAATGAAATATATAATTGCACTAATAATATATGAAGGTCCGGCATGTCCTGAATAAGAAGTCCATACTTCAGCTTGATACATTAAATCAGCTACTGCAATTGTTTGTAGTATTGAAGTGTTTTTAATAATCCCTACTATTTGCGTTGTTAGCGGTGGCACCACCACTCTAATAGCTTGTGGTAAAATAATATATCTCATTGTTTGCCAGTAATTAAATCCTTGTGATGCAGCTGCCTCTTCTTGTCCTTTAGAAATTGATGCAATTCCTGAACGAATGATTTCACACATATACGCTCCTGTATATACTCCTAGAACTAGAGTTCCAATTTGGAATGTATCGACAGCTTTACCAAAAACATATGGAGAAAAAGCAAATAAGAAAAATAAGATAATGATAATTGGTGTATTTTGGAAGAACTCGACATAGACCCTAGAAATGCCCCTGATCAAAAGTCTTTTAGAGGTTCCCATTAAGCCAGTGATTGTCCCAATAACTAATGAGATGATCATGGCAATTATTGCACAAAGGAGACTTACTTTCACAAACGACTCTAGAAATAGAGGTATTTGTGAAAGACAGTCTTCAAATCCTGTAAAAAGTACAGCCATGATTATCCTTTATAGTGATGATATGGACCGAATTCTTCATCCAAATCACTTGGGGCATCTTGTGAAGCGTAACCTTGTTTTTCTAACCATTTAGTGATAGAACCATCTTCCCAGAATTTCCTAACTTCTGCTTGTAAGAATTTAGTCCATTCTGCATCTTCGCCACCAGTTTTATACCTAGTGATCAAACCTAATGGCTGTGGTTCAAAACTTTGACCAACAGTATCTGCAAAGATTTCAAATGAAGTCCCCTTATATGCAAATAATTGTGTATAATCAATACAATAAGCATCAGTAGCACCTGAATCTAATGCCACAATGATATCATCATTAGTAGTATATTCTTTAAATTCCACATAATCAGCCCAATCAGACATTCCTTTTTCTTCTTCCATGTATTTAATCAAAGCATCTTTAGAAGTAGTACCCATTACAACTGCAACTTCAACTTTCTTTCCTCCAGTTTTAAATGAATCTACACCTTTAGGGAAGGCACCTTTTTTAGCCATTACTGATATTGGATCATTGAAATAAGCACTTGTGAAGTTCCAAGATTTAGCTCTTTCTTCAGTGATTGTCACTGAAGCTGCTGATAAATCTAATTCTCCTGTATCTAACATTGAAGTACGTGTTTTAGCATTTACTTTAGTAAATGTAACTTTGATAGGATCACAACCTTTTTTCTTAGCAATATCTTTAGCGATTTGGTTAACCAAATCAACTTCTAATCCTTCTAAATCCCCTGTTTTAGTATTTTCTAAGGCAAAACCTAATTTGTTTTCTGATATACCAACTTTCATTTCTCCAGATTCTGCAATTGAATCTAAAACCGAATCACTAGTAGATGAACTACTATTCCCGCATCCTGTTAATGTAAGAACAACTGCCCCTACTGCAATTAATTTTGTTAACTTATTTATTTCAATCATTTTTATTCCCCCTCTTATATATCTAGTTTCTAATAATCTTTGATAAAAAATCTTTAGCACGATCTGTTTTAGGATGTTCAAAGAATTCTTTTGGTGTATTTTCTTCAATGATTTCTCCATCATCCATAAAAATCACACGATCAGCAACTGCTTCAGCGAATCCCATTTCATGGGTGACACATATCATGGTAATATTTTCCTTAGCTAGATTAGTCATAACATCTAATACCTCTTGAACCATTTCTGGATCTAAAGCACTGGTTGGTTCATCAAATAAAATAATCTTTGATTGCGAACATAAAGCCCTAGCTATCGCTACTCGCTGCTGTTGTCCCCCTGATAACATCTCTGGATACGCATGAGCTTTATTTTCCAATCCAACTTTTCGCAACATATGCAAAGCATTTTCTTCAGCATTCCATTTCTTTACTTTCTGTAATTTCATTGGTGCTAAAGTAAGATTTTCCAAAACAGTTTTATGAGGATATAAATTGAACTGTTGAAAGACCATTGCAACATTATCCTTTACTAAACGAGTTTTATTTTTCTTTGTCATCTCTTCACCATTAATGAACACTTTACCAGAAGTTGGCTCTTCTAAAAAATTAATACATCTAATTGTTGTCGACTTTCCTGAGCCTGATGGACCTAAGATAACTAATTTTTCTCCTTCTTTAACACGAAGACTGATTTCTTTTAGTACATGGGTATTGCCAAAAAATTTATTAATATTCTGTAGTTCAATCACTTTTATCACCCTTTCTTTTTATTTATGGTTCTTATTATACAGTTCTACTTTTTAATGTCAATAATTTTTTATCACATTAATAATATTTTATCCATAAATAGAATTAATCTAGAATTGTTTCTTTACATTCTAATATATTTACTATTTTTAACAATTTTAAAGTAAACTAAATATCCACCAGCTAAGCTCAATATCATTAAGTTAAGGTGATATTAAGATAAAGATGGGTAATAATAAACCAGCTCCTTCTTTTTTGAATCTTTTTGATTAAAAGGATTGACAAATTTTTACACATGCGAGGCTTATTATCAATAACAAAGAATTGATAATAAGTCTTTTGTTTATAGGTAAGGAATTTTGGAGGTACTACTTATGAACAATGCACGACACTTAAAGAAAGCTTCCTTTTAATGAACTAATTAAGTTTATTATCTGTATGGAATCGGGCACCATTAAAGATAAGCTTTATAAGTATTTTGGTTTATCAAACAATGTCACAACTGCATCTGCATTTATACAACAGAGAAAAAAGATTAAACATGAAGCTTTTCAATATATCTTTGAAATTTTTTACATAAAAATTATCAATTCTAAATTGTATAAAGAATATAGATTAAATGGCTATTGACGGATCTACATTAACGTTATCATTTGACTGCTCTTTCCCTTTAAAAACCCCATAAACCCTGAAACACTATAT
>OLIT01002015.1_pt1 | contig 15896 bp, 17 predicted proteins | sample 1601341 | NCBI WGS metagenome assembly OLIT01 (sample SAMEA2452121, study PRJEB22498) | human gut metagenome | biome: human feces; feature: human gut; material: feces | place: Australia | collected 2012
TTTAAACAAATTATTAATCAGAATTCTGTTGCATTTGCAAGTTGAATTCAGCAAAAATATCATCCGCTATTTTTTGAATAGTGGAAAGATATTTACTATCTTCATCAGATAACGAAATAGCAATTGATTTTGCATTAAGACTTCTACTGGCTAAAGCTTTAGCTGTATCATCAACATTGGGAACGATTGTTTCTGAATTATCACAAGCTACTAAGGCTCCCATAATAGTAGTTGTACCTAATAAGGACGTTTTAATAATGTTTTTTTTCATAAGAGCATCTTTTTTTTAATAATAGATTATACTTAAAAACTAAATTGGGTAATATACTTGATATATGTTTCTTTAAATAATCCAAATTATCCGGATCTGTAAAAATCATCTTACAAGCCTCACAGATATGCATAGAATAATCGATTTGAGATAATTTTTCAATATTATCTTTATAAAGAAATTCAAGAATTTTATAAGGTCCTTCAGTATGCATCCAAATCTTTAAAATATCATCAAACTGGTTTGACATAATTTCCTGTCTTGAAGAAGAATGTATATTCCCAACTTTCAAAAAAGGATTTTCCAAACAAGTTAATCCACAACAACAATAAATATCACCATTGGGAATTATAGCTAATGTTTCAAACAAAGATTCACATGCTTTATATTGCGGTTTAACCTTAACATGTATTCTATTATGTTTCTCTTGTTCATCTACAGGCATCCAAATGCCTTGCATTATTTTTATAGAATTAGAATCAAAGATATCTTCACCTAAATATCTTGATATGCGAATATCATTTTTAAAAACTGAACTATTAAAGGACGAATCAGGGTGTGATTCAACATTAACAAGAACATTAAATCCAAGACTTCGAGCCGCTAAACAAGCATTGACTATGTTTTCATATGGAACCCACTCTTGATGATCATCACCTGTACTATAATTAATCTCATCTAAGCCATACTGTTTAAATAGAAAAAGCTGATTATAGGCTTTATCATAGCTACTAGCCCAAAAAGCGTTTGTTACAATACGAGTTTTAAATCCATTTTCATGAGCATATTGTATAGAGTTTAATAAATCATCTTTTAATGATGTACACTCACCGCCACTAAACACTACTATCTTAACTGTTGGAAACTCTTTCCCTACAATGTCAATATAAGATTTCATCTCACATAGGGTCATTTTTTCTTTACGATGTGGACTACACTGGAAGCAACAATTTCGACATTTAGCCGTACAATACATCGTAGTTAACAAAGACAATACTGAAGGCTCAAAATTAGGAACTATCATATAATTTATTTTTCAATTATAATTATGTTTTCATAATAACTGATATAAGCAGTTATTTTTATATAAATATATATTGTATTTCATTAGCATTATCCGCTTTTAATGTTTTTAACTTTATATATTCAATAAGCATATATATATTCATTTTTTGTTATATTGTGTAAATTATCCATTTAAATATTTATATATTATATACTTTTGTATTAGATTAATTTCATTTTCTAACACTCTACTAATAAAATCTCAATTGTATATGTATAGGTGGATTATATTTATAATAGCTTCTACTACATTGCTATCTTGTTCAAAAAAAAATGATTATCAACTTGAATACGCACTTAAATCAGCTGGTGATAACAAAGTTGAAATAATAAAGGTTCTAAATCATTATAAAGATGATAGTTTAAAATATAAAGCTGCATTATTTTTGATAGTAAATATGCCATTTCATATTTACTATGACGGTAAAGATATAGATAAGTACTATAAATATTTCTCTATTCTTCCACAAACAAAAAAGAAGCCTGAAGCTCTCGTTGATTCTTTAGAAAAAGCTGATGGAAAGTTCATTTGGAATAACCTACGATATAGGTATGACATTCAGGAACTTGACTCAACATTTCTTGTAAAGAATATAGACCAGGCATTTAAAGTTTGGAGGGAACAACCTTGGGGGAAAAATATTTGTTTTAACGATTTCTGCGAATACATACTTCCATATCGATTAGCTGACGAAAAACCAGAATATTGGCGAGAAGCACTTTACAATAAATACAATCCTAAACTTGATTCAATAAGGCTGTTACCAGAATCAACAGACCCACTATTTGTTGCGCAGGCTTTACTTGATACATTAATTAAAGAGAAAATATATTTTACTTGTTCTCTACCTGAAGGACCACATATTGGCGCAAATATTGTCAATTGGAAATCTGGAAGTTGTAGAGAACTAGCAGATTATGTTAATTATGTTTTTAGGTCAGTGGGAATACCATGTGGAACAGACTTCATGATAATGCGTGGCGATAATAATGCAGCACATTATTGGAATTTTGTCCTAGATAAAGATGGTAAAACATATGAGGTTGAGTTTCCCAACGGCCCTCTAAAAGAAGCAACCTCTTTGTGGAATCCTAAATCAAAAGTATATCGAAATACATTTAGTCTGAATTTAAGTATAGTCCAAGATATAAATAAACCTACAAACGAAATTTACCCATTCTTCCGTATACCTTTATTCAAAGATGTCACAAAAATATACGCAGGAAAGTGGAATAGAACACTTGTTCTACCACATAATATTATTTACGATACAAATAAAAGCAAAAATATATTATATCTATGTTTATCGAACCATGACATTTGGATTCCTGTAGCATACACAAAACCCGATAATGATAGCATCCGATTTAGGAATGTTGAAGGAGATGTTATCTTCAGATTAGGAACTTGGAATGGTAACAAACTTGAAATGTGCTCCGATCCTTTTTTATATGAGAAGAAAACAGGAAAAATTCAATTATTTAATTCTCAAGATACAATAGAAAAAATATCTATATTTTTCAAGTATCATTTGTATAATGAGACTTATATATTCAGAATGCCAGGAGGAACATTTGAGGGAAGCAATAACCCTAATTTTGAAAATGTAGACACGTTATTTCTTATTAAAAATGTACCAGAACGCTTATACAATACATTATACACAAATTCTTCTAAAAGATACAGATATGTAAGATATAAAGGAGGAAAAGGAAGTTATTGCAATATTTCCGAAATCGAATTTTATGACTCTGAAAAAAGTATTAAACCTTTAAAAGGAAAGATTATTGGTACACCAGGTTGTTATCAACAAGATGGATCACATGAATATACTAATGCATTTGATGGTGACCCGTATACTTCATTTGACTATAAATCAGATGAAGGAGGATGGACTGGAATAGATTTAGTAACCCCCAAATTAATAAAAAAAATTATTTATGTTCCAAGAAATAGAGATAATTTCATAAGAAAAGGAGACACCTATGAACTTCTATATTGGAAAAACAGGAAATGGAACTCAACTGGATATAAAATTGCTCAAACAGATTCTCTCACATATTATATTCCCAAAGGAAGTTTGCTTTATCTTAAAAATCATACTCGAGGAAAAGACGAACGTATTTTTGAATATAAAAATGGAAAGCAAATTTTTTGGTAAGAAAAATAGTCACCATAAATTCAAAGAATATGTATTTGAATGAAATAATCATTACTTTCCATAGTAATAACTTTATCTAAAGTTTTTCTATCAAAAAAATAAAAATATCCGTATGAACATATTTCATTCTAATATACAATATATAAGAAATGCCATAAGATACCTCACGTAGCATAAGTAATGAAGTCAACTTTAACTCCTTCATATCATCCTATTCGTATTTACCCGTAAGTTCAAATCAAGAACAATGGTACTTCTTAGAAATAGTCAGTTATGATACCAACATCGACATTACCAATCTTACAAGCTATTCATCTTTCAGTTGATTCGGTAAACTTCAAGTTACTCAAACTAAGAGAATCATACTTTCCTCAGCCTATGCCGCCTTCTTAATTAACATCTTGTTCCACCGATAATGACGTACTCAATTCATCATAATATCAAATATCGCCATTTAAAATGGCCTGAACTTCCTGAATTATCTTATCATAATTTTCCGTTACCTGTTCCGGCGTTACAAATTCATGAACAGGCAAATCCTCTTCTTCCATTTCAAACATCTTAAATTTGGCCTTAAATTCCTTTACATTCGCTCGCGTAGCAGAACCAATAAATTCACCTGGTTCAAGTTCAGAGAAGTCCTTACCCTGATATACATCTTCTTTCTGTGATGATATAGTCACGCTGGAATTGGAAGAGGAACCAGATTTTCCTGCGCTTCTCGAACGTCTCTCTTTTTCTTCCTTACCAAAGAAAAGCGGGTAATACTTCAAGGCTTCCACATCTTTAGTCCGCCCAAGGAACATATTACCGAAGTTCGCTTCTACTGAAGAACGATCAAGTTTTCCGTACAGATTTTCCAGCTTCGCACCGGATTGTGTAAGAAGAACAAAAGCAGCTTTATATTCACGCAAGACTGATGGTAAGGTCTCAAAATTTTTAATCTTAACGGTTGTCATCTCGTCCAGGAAATAGACAAACGGAACTTTGTTCTGCATTGTGAATTGGCGCGATGATATACTCAAAAGCATAGCTATAACCGGAGAATACACAGAGTTCTTCGAAAAGTTATTGCTGACAGCAAACATCTTCGGGTGCTCCGGATCAATCAGATTAAAATCAAAATCATTGCCGGAAAGAACCCATGCAATATTCTCATCTGTGGCCATTGTCGCAATTTGATTTGACAAAGTGGAGATATACGAAGCCTGTGTTTTTTCTGAGCCTTTAGCCTTCAAAAATGCTCCTGCCATCATTTCAGATATAGTATTTTGTTCCAGGAATCTGGTAAGACTATCCTGAGAAGAATTCATTATAAGAGTAAGAATATGGGGGATTGTACAATACTCTTTAAACTCATCATACAATCTATATGCTACTCCTCTAAGAATACCCAATCCTCCAGCAAACCATTCATCCTGCTTTGCATCCTTCGCCTGCATAGATAACAGCATATCTTCCATGAGCTGCATCAATACAGTTTTATCCGACACATTTTTTAGTGGATTGAATCTGTATGAGCGACTTAAATTATCAAAATTGATATAATAGAACTCACCTTTATAATCATATTTCTTCATCACATTATATGCTGTCCGGGTATAATCTATATCTTTAAAGTCATAGATAAATCCGGCAAAACCCAAGCGTATATATTCCTGTAAAAGCCATTTTCCTATTGACTTTGTTTTACCACTTCCGGCACCTCCATATACAAGGAAATTGGCATAATAGTAGTAAAATCGAAGTTGCCTGCCTCTTACACCGGACAGCACCGGTAAGCATATAGCCTTTTCGCTACCTCCTTTCCGTAGACTGTCTGGTTTTAAATCTTTCAATGTAAAGAATAAAAAGACCACTAAAGCCAAAACAGTAGGATAGAGATAAACTAACCCTATCAAGTTACAGACAATCACCTCCAGTAGCACAAGAACTACGAATAAGGCAATATTATACCATACTTTTAAAAATGGTTTAATCGAACCTATAAGAAAGCTCACACAAAATAGTGCAGCATAATAGAACCAATGTTCCTGAATCATGTCAAAACTTATCATATCGTCCTCCCAGTTGTTACCATATTTAATGCCAGCATCTTCATTTCATTTAAAAATGCCATTTTGGGATTTACGATGAAACGGTAAATCCTAAGTGTATTATTCAAAACTTTTCTTTCATTCCTCAGTTCCCCCTGCAGTAATTGTTGCTTCAGTTCACGCATAGCAATGGCCTGCATCTGCTGCCGCTGCTTCCATTCTTCATAATCTTTCTTATTATGCACATAGTACGGAAGATAATTATAATCATCCGCAAACCTGGTAGCACATCTTTCTGCCCATTCGGAACGGTCAAATCCTACCACTACTTCCTTTCCATCGAGCAGCTGTCTATTACCTCTGCTCTTGGTTAATGGAGACAATGATACTGTCTGAGATTTATCCATCCGCGATACTATAATGTGAATATGTAACTGCAAGCCTGGCTTCTTATCACCGCATTTTGCAGTACCATTTTTTACCTCTTCTGCGTCTCCTTTATAATGCCTTTCAGTCTCTACACGACCATACCAGACAAGGTCATTTCCACCCTTAATTTTGTCTCTATAAAAGTTACGGGCATATTCATCCATACAATGACGTGCATAATTCTTAAGCTCGGAAATAACAATCTCTTGCTCCTCTTTCGATAGTTCCGAAAACTCGTGAACATTGGTTTTTCCAGTTACCTTTTTGATAACGTGCATTAACTCCCTTTCACTTGGATTAACCGACAACATATAGAACTTATCATCTTTTCTTTTTAATGTTTTATGGTTGTTATCTATTGAATGTAATACTTCATTACCAGATACAAAATCCAAGTTCTGCGAAAAGAAAGTATCAAAATAAGGTCTTTCATCGTTACTCTCTTTAGACAAATATTCAACAAGCTGAAGGCAGGAACCTTTGTTGTCGGATACACCAGGTGTATTGACTGGACGATGAACACTACAATACATAATCTGTCTTTATTTTATCCAATAATTTATCGAAGTATGACTCTGGTACCTGCAAGTCATTGCCAAATGATGCTTTCCTGAATTGCCTTTTATCGCAAAATAAAGTAATCAAATTAATTAATGAATCCAACTTTCTTTTATAAACATCTGGGGATTCTCCAGACTCCTTATAACGCTGAAGTTCTTCCTTCAGGGATTTGTTTTCATTGGCTAAACGAACAAGCTGATCATTATTCATACTCATATTTCCAGAGCTAAAAGACTTGTCAAGTAGCGGACGAAAAATGTCCTTCTCCTGACATTTTACGATTTTAATCAAGTCTTCAATTCTCTTCTCTAACCTCGCTGTTGGATTCTTAATTTTCAATTTCGGGGACGTACAAGTCACCTCAAAATAATCCAGCATTTCGCTTATATAAGCATTATAACTCATATCCTTTTTAACCTCGTCAAGTCTAAATTTAGTTCTTGTTGAAATTCTTATATGTCTATCAAGATATTCTTCCATGTTAACTTATAATTAATTGGAACAAAGATAATAAAATAAGTTTTTGACTACAATGTTAACAATGTATTTTTTTGCTTTTTATATCAATCTGTATATCAGTTATTTATAAATCATGTTAACTCTATGTTAACTTAGTAATATCTTGATTCTTGATAACTTATAACATACAAGTTTACAAATGTAAACTTATATGTTAACTTAGAATTTCATATTTATCTGTTAATTAGCGCTTTGCGTTAATCATGTTTTCGCTTTGCGTGAACACCTCTTGCTCTTCCTTATCAGTCATCACTAAAGGTCATAAGACCTTTAGCCTTTAGCTGGTGCTATCCACCTCTCCAATTAGGGAGAAAAAAAGAAATCCTGAGAGAAAATAATAATCGTGTAAATCGAAAAAATCTCCAATAGTTTGGGGATTCGAGGAAGGATATTGAATCACTCATTTGTTTTTATATCCAAAGAAAAATACAAAAAGCAGAATCATAATTTAGACCTCATAATAATTCCTAACTATGAGGTTTTCCAGCTGTATACTTTTCCGAGTTCCCAGCACTCCAAAGAGCATGTAGGGCTTTAGATAATTCAATATATTATACCATCCAAATCATAATTAGAAAGCAGGATAAACATAAACAAACGTATAGGGAAGAAAAAGTATATCTTAAGTGTTGGATGAATTTTAAACTATAGCTTAGGGTGGTCTATCTAATCTTTTATCTATCCCACTTCATATAATATGAATCTGGTTAAGTTAGGTTAGATATAAGTTGCTTATTGAACATGGGCGAGCAACAGTACTTCTGCTTCTCTGTTATGTACTACTATTCTTGAATGTTGACCGCTTAACAATAAAAGAACAATTAAAATTACAGACTTTAGTTATAGTCAATTTTAATATGAGTAATATATTAAGTACATTTACAATCATCAACTATAAGATATATACCATTGTATTTTTAGATTGTTAATTTGTGTTTCGTAAAATATTTTTTTTGCACTTTATTTGGTGCATGATAAAAAAGAACTATATTTGCAGCATGAAAGAAAAAAGAGAACGTAATATAGGAAATCTATTTGTTTCCATCCGCAAAATGATGGGGCTAAGTCAAATGGAAGTGGCAGAGAAAAGTCATGTCACAAGACAAAATATCTCAAGAATCGAGTTAGGAAGATATAGTCCTGGCGTCGATGTAATACAACGCATAGAAGATGCATTAGGAATTGAAAGAATTTACATAACTAAAAACAATATTATTATGGCAGAATCAGTTTCTTTTATTTTAGGAGCAACAGATGTACAAGAGCTTTATAAAGTCGCAAAAGTTTTACCATGCTTCCGCTTAGTTGAACTATCGAAAGACAAAAACTTTGTTTCAGCAATATGGAATGATGAATACGAGATGGATTATGAAGAACCTGAAATGGAACTTGACAGCATACTTACTAATTTGAATTGGTGCTGTGGTGATCCTGAAGAATATCCGTTGGGTTCCAAATGCTGGTGGTTTGTCGAGGGATTAGAACCATAAAAGATGAAAAAAAGGTTCGAAATATACCTTGATACTGAAGAACTACAGTTAATCGAACAATTAAAACATGATACCGGACATAAAAAGCCTGGAATGGCAATTGCTGCTGCAATATACAGCTATTTCCGGTATCAGGATACTATTAAGCGATTAATTGCAGAAAACACCCAGCTTAAAAATAAATTGAGTAAATATGAGTAATACAACATTTCAAGAATTGAAGAACCATGTCCGTATAAGTGACGTAGCTGAATATATCGGTTATCGTCTTAATACTGGAGCAGGTAAAAAATACCTTGAATACCGTCTGTTTAACGGAGGAACAAAGGTAGATGAAATCGTAATATATACGACTTCTTACTCACAAACATTCTTCAGCCGGAACGGATACGGAGACAAGGGTGATGTTGTAAACTTCATATTAAACCGTCTCCACCTTTTTTCGGGTTTTCAAGGTATCGGATATGATGCGGTTGCCGATATTCTATGTAAGCTATCAGGTAAACAGAATCAGAAGCATGAAAACTACGTAGTTTCGCACAATGATGTAATAAAGTTTTCTCTTGATGATTACGATATTACTTGCAACCAAAAAGTGATATATGCATACCTCGGCAAAATCAGGATGATTGATGCCAATACTATATCGGCATTTATTCGCAATGGGTCTGTATGTACAGTTTCTCGGAAACCTAAAAATTATGCAAATGTAGCTTTCCCTTATCGTGTTCTTGCTTCTCCGGAAGAAGTCGTAAACTTCGAACTACGCAATTATAACCCGTATAAAAAAGAAGGATATAAAGGATTCTGCTCTGGAGGAAACAAGTCTACCGCATGTTGGATAGCTTCCTTTGCTCCCAAATGGAATGACGTACAATCTCTATACATTGGAGAAAGTGCACTTGATATGATGGCACTATATCAACTTCTCCCTGAACGTATGAGAATTAATGCCGCATTCATATCATTAGGTGGAAACTTAGGATACGGACAGATAAAAGATATTAAGCATTTATTTCCACATGCTGTTATATATCTTGCATTCGATAATGACCTTCAGGGGCAAATATATGACGTAGAAGCAGCATATTACTTAGTCAAAGGTCAAGAACCTAAGTTATTTAAAAATGCTGCGGGGAAAGTTGTTGTTAAATTGGATAACCAAGAATTGACAATAAACGACTCCGATTTTAACTCCAAGACTTTCTTACACTCTCATGGAATCGAAGCAGAATGGCTTCGTATTATTAAGGCTCAAGGAGCTAAAGATTTTAATGATATGCTTAAAAAAAAAGTAATATGAAGATTCTTCTATTCATTTTCAAAACGCTTTTTCTCTTGACAATAGGACTTATGTTCAAATGTATAAGAGATTTTTCCCGATAACTCGGTAGATACTATATTTAAAGGGATAGGGGTTACCCCCTATTCCTCTAAGCAGAAACTCGACTTTGTATTAAAGATAAATTATTCTCAACAAGTTGAATAATTCGATTATGATATTGAGTAATTTTATTGCATACGCCACTACACTGAACAACCTTCATTTGTGAGATTGATACCTCTACAGTCTCAATACGTTTACCATTTATCGTTGCGGAGAAGACAAGAGAATCTTCTCTAGTGTAATAATGACCAACACAATGATGCATCACCTTTCCTTCTAAAATCATATCCTTAACACTTTCGATGAGCTTTATATGAATAAGTCCATCGCTAAATGCCAAGCCTAAAAATTTACGTTTACTTTCCTTATAGCGAAGTTCTTTTAGTAGAAAATCGGGTGAGTCAGTTTCCTCTTCAACTTCCTTCTTTATCGTCTTTTGTACTGCCTTATCATGCGCCTTTTTCAAGTCCAGTGGACAAACATATTTCGCATTACGAATATCCTTGCCTAAATTTTTCAACATATCAATATAATCACACCAAATGTTGGCATCTTTAACAAGATAATGATTCCTGAAGCAGATTTTAATTGATGGCCAATAATCATCAATATTACAACGACCTATCAAGAATTTATGCAACAAACTTTTTTGATTCATCTTTAATAAAGTTTCTATCTTACTATTACGTAATAACCCTACAATAAGGTTAAATGAAAAATGACGATATAAACTCCTTTTTAGCCCTCTTCTTCTTAGTTCCGGTATGATTGACATATAGGGGCATACCGTACCTGAATATACCCTGTCATAAATCGCATTCCATTGGCGCAATATCAATGCGGTACGAAATAACCAAAGGTCAAAGTACATTGTATTAAAAGTCTGTCGTAACCTTGCGAAATTCACATACGTACCGTCTGCTGCAATCCATCTTTGCATGACTTCAGCCCAATCATAGACTACTGGACTACCTACTTTCATTGTGCATCTGACAACAACGCTTCTCATAACCTGATAACCTTCACAAGCTGTCATAACCGTAAAATATGCTGTCTTATTATATACTTTTTTTAAACCTTCGTGTACAAGTAATCGGGTTCCACAATGAGGACATTTCACATAATTCTTCTTCGTATCTGATTGCCATTGATGACCACATTTAGTGCAGGTATATTTCTGTTTATTGTATCGTGCCACATACTGGATACTATTATCTAATCCCCATTGCAATTGTCTGTCGGTCAGTGAGGGTAAATTAGCACTTGCGCTAACTACATTCTTTTCGAATTCATTCTGCGGTTTCATATTGACTATCAAATAAAGATGGTTGAACTTGAATTTCCTTTTTCACTGCTGGCTTTTTTCGGCTCTGTAACTTATGGAGTTCTTCTTCCTGATACTGCCGGATAGCTTTCTGACGCGCTTCTTCTTTTTCTTCCTCTGTTAATTCTATAATTTGGTTACACACAATCCTGACATGATTACCAATTTTCGTATCAACAACTTTCACATCTTCCAAATAATAACGGACTGCTAAACCGTAAACTTCATCATCTGTTGCACCTACGACATTATTTTGTGCCATCTTTTCCATTTCACTGATTATATATGCACAACATTCTTCAATCTTTTTGCCTTCATCAAAATACTTCACAGCAAATTCTGCATCCAATTCTGCCAACTGCTCTAAATAGGATTTGATTACCACCTGAAAATTTTTTGTTCCCATACATCTATACATTAATAAGTTAAACATCAGCCGCGGGTGAATTATTCTAACTCCAGATTCAGGAGCCTTTTTCAATTCTTTTTTCTCCCTATACGACTTTTTTTTTAATCATTCTCTCCCCGAGTTCTTTCGCCTTTTTCGATGCAATATTTGTGCGCCTGACCGTAGATGTATGCAAGGGTACCGGGATGAAAAATACCGCACAGCTATGCTGCTCAGGATATTTTTCATAACGGCACAAAGTGCCTTGCAGACTTCTACAAGGCGCACTAAATTCGCATCATGAAAAAGGGAAATTCGGGGAGAGACAAACAACGAAAAAGGAGTATAGGAAAAGAGAAAAAAACGAAATATATTTGCACAAAAAAATGAAAGACCAGATTAAACTATTGAGAGAGTGTGTAAGGAATGAAATTCCAGCTATTGTGTTCCAGGGCGACGATAGCTGCACCGTTGAAGTTCTTGAAGCGGCCCATGATATATATAAACGACATGGTGCTACACAAGAATTCCTTTATGACTTTCAGCTTTTAATTGAAGATGTCAAAGCGTATCAGACAGAAAATCCGGTAAACGTGAGATTAGCAGATTTGTCCCAAAGTGAAACAGAGCTTGTACGTGAAGAAATGAAAAAGAAGGGCTTAAACGTATGAACAAAATAAAGTTGATTATGTACTCAGCTGACCTGAGCAGCAAACTGCCATTGCCGTTTGCTGACCAGGGCGTGAAGGCTGGTTTCCCATCGCCGGCTCAGGATTACATGACTGACAGTATAGACCTGAACCGGGAACTCATACGACATCCGGCCACTACCTTCTATGCCCGTGCTGACGGAGATTCCATGAAGGACTGCGGCATTGACGATGGCGACTTGCTTGTCATAGATAAATCCTTGGACCCCCTGGACGGTGACATTGTTGTGGCCTATATCGACGGCGAGTTTACACTAAAGACTGTACGTTTTGACGAAAAAGAAAATTGTATCTGGCTTGTTCCGGCCAATGAGGAATATTCACCCATAAAAATTACTGAAGAAAACGACTTCCTGATATGGGGCGTTCTTACGTATAACATAAAGAGACAGCTGAGAAAAGGCAGATGATAGCCCTTGTTGATTGCAATAACTTCTACTGCTCATGTGAGCGCGTGTTCAATCCGCAGCTTCGTGACAAACCTGTCGTTGTCCTCTCAAACAATGACGGCTGTGTCGTGGCCAGAAGCAACGAAGTCAAGGCAATGGGCATCAAGATGGGTACACCACTGTATCAAATCCGTGAAGTCTTGGAGGCAAACAATGTGGCTGTTTTCAGTTCCAACTACAATTTGTATGGTGACATGAGCCGCCGGGTGATGATGCTGCTATCCGAGTTTACGCCAGAACTGACACAGTATTCGATTGATGAAGCGTTCCTGGATCTCTCCGGCTTCGGAGAAGGGGAGAAGCTGGTTTCCTACGGCCGGAAGATTGTTAAGACCATCGGAAAGGGTACTGGCATCCCGGTTACCATGGGCATTGCTCCTACTAAGACTCTGGCGAAGGTGGCAAGCCGTTACGGAAAGAAGTACAAGGGATATCAGGGGGTATGCATGATTGATTCTGAGGAAAAGCGCATCAAGGCGTTGCAAGGCTTCGAAATTGGCGATGTCTGGGGTATCGGTCATCGGAGCTTGGATAAGCTGCGCTATTACGGTATAAATACCGCCTGGGATTTCACACAGAAAAGTGAGAGCTTCGTGCGAAAATTATTGTCTGTGACTGGTGTCCGCACCTGGAAGGAACTTCGTGGTGAGAACTGTATTAATATCGAGGAACTGCCTCAGAAGAAGAGTATCTGTACCAGCCGCAGTTTCCCTGACTCCGGACTGTCTGAACTCTCCAGCTTGGAGGAAGCTGTCGCCAACTTTTCTTCCGAATGTGTCCGTAAGCTCCGTATGCAACACAGCTGCTGTACGGAGATAACGGTCTTTGCCTATACCAGCCGATTTCGTTTAGATCTTCCGCAACACTGCATCAACCGTACTATTCACATGATGGTACCGACCAACGACCTTCAGGAACTTGTGAGCACCGCAGTCCGGGCACTCCGAATAGATTTTTGCAAAGAGGGCGGTTACCAGTACAAGAAAGCCGGTGTAATTGTTTGGAACATAGTTCCTGACTCTGCCATACAGACTAACCTTTTTGATACCATTGACCGTGATAAGCAGTCACGCCTGGCCGCTGCCATAGATGCCATCAACCGCAAGAACGGTCATAACACCATTAAGGTAGCCGTACAGGGAACAAAAAATAAATCTTGGCACCTCAAATGTGAGCATATTAGTAAGCAATACACAACTAATCTATCTGAAATTATCAAAGTAACAACAGATTAATTTATTTCCTTACTCGAAAGGATACATAAAAATAGTCTAAAAAACGACCGTTTTTCAGACTATAAAACCGAAAGCTTGTCACTTCACAAAAAAACGCTTATTTTTGTCTGAAAACTCGTCTGTAAAACAAAGTTCAATAAACCCATTATAAAATATCTTTTCAGACATGAAAATTGGATACGCACGTGTAAGCACGCTGGAGCAGAATCTTGAAAGACAAATTGACCAGTTAGAAAAAGAAGGATGCGAAAGGATTTATTCCGAAAAAATATCAGGAACCAAAAACAACCGTCCAGAACTTCATCGGATGCTTGATGCTCTTCGACCAGGTGACACCGTAATTGTTTCCGAACTGACAAGGCTTAGCCGAAGTCAGAAATTCTTAATTGAATTAGTTGATAGATTTTCTCAGACTGGGGTAAATATAAAATCTCTGAAAGAAATATGGCTCGACACAACAACGCCACACGGACGACTCATTTTTTCTGTTTTCGCCGGATTGAGCCAGTTTGAACGAGACTCAACTCAACTTCGAACATTAGAAGGTTTAGCAGCTGCACGGGCAAGAGGAAGAAAAGGAGGCCGACCCTCTGTCGACCATAAGAAAATTGAACTGGCATTAAAATTATACGATTCAAAAGCTTGTACAGTATCGGAGATAATCAAAACAACCGGAATCAGTAAAGCTACGTTATACACATACCTGAAACAACGAAACAATAAATTCATCGCCATTAATCAACCTTGAAAGTTGGCCAGTTCAATCGGGAATAGCTTACATAGGCCCTCCACATTTCTTAAAAGCTCCCGCAGGTAATTCCCACTGTTGCGAATAGGGAATAAAAATATCACTATTGTATTGGTAGCTTGTAGCTAATCGCGCCAGTTCTGGAGTAATATCATGGTACGGCACACCTTTCTTTATGAGCGTAGATAAATCTGTATCACGTTTCAGTGTGTACCCAAACTCCTTTTCGAATTGAACGAGTTGTGAAAAGTTCTGATGACTGATGCATGCTGCGCTGGCAAACTGATTCGCATTACCAAATATGCAGAACTTACATGAGCAACGCCCGAAGCCCATAAAGTAACACGGGTGAGGTCTTACTCTGTATTTTTCCAATAAATCCCATATTCTTCTCTCTGTCCAATCTCGTATGGGTCTATATCTATCTACGTACCTCATGATCTTTTTGCCATTCCGCAAATCTGATTTGTCAGGTTCTAAAATGGCATAACTGGCACGCTGCTTACTTTCTTCACCTCTTTCTCCAGATAACACCAATGTTCGGATACCGTTAAAACGCTCCTGGTTCCTGATGGCAGCCGCACATACATCAATTTTTAGGTAAGAGCTGCACCAACGGACATTGAGATTAGGAGAAGGTTGCGGAAATTTTAATCGTGTTGAGCACTTACCTTTTTCACCTCCTACACTATGAATAGTATTATCTGGGCACTCATAGAATATCTTTGCTGTTCGTTCATTACATCTGAGCATCTCGCGCTTAAATCCACCATCTTTCCACTGAAAGAAAACTGATACACCAAAAGCTTCAGCTAATTTTTTGCAGTAATCAGGTGTAACCTCCCAGTCAAAAAAGTTTTCACCTCTTCCGTCTATTTCCTGGTGCCATAATTCTATTTTGCTTTTGTCTATTCCATTATCAATTAAGAACAGGAGTAGAGCCGTACTGTCCTTTCCACCGGAAAAAGACACAACGTATTTATCATAACCGAATAAGTCAAAATCCATCTTTCTATAATTCTTGTTTAATTTTTAAGAGATATGTATTTCTTACATAATAAGAAAGAACATACAAACCATATAACACAAATAAATAGAGTTAGAGTATTCAAGAAATTAGAA
>OLIT01002021.1_pt1 | contig 15878 bp, 9 predicted proteins | sample 1601341 | NCBI WGS metagenome assembly OLIT01 (sample SAMEA2452121, study PRJEB22498) | human gut metagenome | biome: human feces; feature: human gut; material: feces | place: Australia | collected 2012
TCATCTGGTAGAGCGCCACCTTGCCAAGGTGGAGGTAGCGAGTTCGAGCCTCGTCATCCGCTCCAACGCTCCAAAAAGAAAGCATTCGCCTTGCGAGTGCTTTTTCTTTTTGCCGTAAAAATACGACAAACTTCTTTATTGATTTTTATAAACATATTAATTGTATACAGTTATGTGAACTATTTTTAAGATTGGAGTGGATTTCTTGGATAAGCAAAATCTTTTGGACGGTGTTAAAACTATACATTTTATAGGTATCGGTGGCTCAGGTATGTGTCCTTTGGCAGAGATACTTTTTAACGAAGGCTATAAAATTACGGGTTCCGATGTGGCGGAATCTGATACATTAGAGCGTATTCGTTCTTATGGAATTCCTGTTACTATGGGACATTATCCGGAAAATGTTGAGGGTGCTGACCTTATAGTTTATACTGCTGCTGTTAAGCTTGATAACCCTGAGCTTGTAGCCGCAAAACATCTTGGAATCCCTGCTGTTGAACGCTGTATTATGCTTGGTGAGGTAACAAGAAAGTATAATCGTTCAATTGCTGTTTCTGGTACTCATGGAAAAACAACAACAACTTCTATGCTTACTCAGCTTTTGACTATGGCTGATTATGACCCTACCGCAATTATCGGTGGCAAGCTTCCGTTCTTAGGGAGCAACAGCAGAATTGGTAAGAGTGATATTATTGTTTGTGAGGCTTGTGAGTATGTAGATACTTTCTTACATCTTAATCCTGCAATTTCTATTATTCTTAATATTGATGAAGACCACCTCGATTATTTCGGAACTCTTGACCGAATCATTGAATCCTTCCATAAGTTTGCACAGCAGACAACTTCACTTCTTATAGTGAATGGTGATGATGCAAATACACTCAAAGCTATTAAAGGCATTGAGTGTCGTGCAATAACCTTTGGCTTTGGTGAGAAGAATGATTATCGTGCAGTTATCACCAATGAAGGCGTTATGGACGAATTTGATATTATCAAGGGCAATATAAAGCTTACAACTGTTAAGCTTAAGGTTCCTGGCAAACACAATGTAATGAATGCTCTTGCGGCGGCGGTTGCCTGCTTTGAGCTTGGTGTTTCAGCTCGTGATATTGCAAATGGTCTTGGTGAATTTACAGGTGCTCACAGACGCTTTGAAATTCTCGGAACAGAGGGCGGAATCACTGTTGCTGATGACTTTGCACATCACCCGACAGAGCTTCGTGCAACTCTCACTGCCGCTATGGAAATGGGCTATAAAAATGTTTGGGCTGTATTTCAGCCACATACATATTCAAGAACTGCTATGCTTCTTGATGATTTTGCAGACGCACTTTCAATACCTGACCATACAGTTCTTTCTGAGATACTTGCTGTTCGTGAAACAAATACATATAATATCTACTCTAAAGACTTAGCTGATAAAATCAAGGGCTGTGTATGGTTTGAAACCTTTGAGGAAATCACAGACTTTGTTGTGAACAGCGTTAAGCCTGGAGATTTGATTATCACTCTTGGCGGTGGTAATGTATATATGTGTGCAAATATGATTTATGATAGACTCAAGCAGAAATATGCTGAGTAATTAGGTGAATTTATGGCTATTGAAATTATAATTAAAAATAAATCCGCTAAAAAAGAATTGCCATCTATTGATGTGCTTACAGGTGGTAAATTCAAATATGGTTCTTTCGATGGTGTTCGACTCAATATGGAACAAAAAGGTCCTGATGGCAGTATAAGTATGTTTAATCCAGAAAGAATCGGCAGGGGTATGAGCGTAGGCTTTGGCGATAATGAGATAAGCTTATTTTTGCCACTCCCTTCATCTGCTGAAGAAATTGCTGATTTCTATGCTACGGCTGCTCGTGTGGCTGATTTCTGGAACAAAGAAGTCGAGGTAAGTCAGGGTGGAGAAATATTCGACCCATATAATTCAAGCAAGCTTGCAGAAGCTGCAAAAGCAAGCTCTATTGAATCAATAAAAGAGATAACAAGTGGAAAATTCCAAAAGCCGATTTTGTTTTGTGCAAGATGGGCATTATACCTTGGTGAGGGTGATTTAAAATTTCTCAAAGAAGGAAATCCTTTAGAAGCGTTTAGCGAATATATGCACAGAATGCAGAATATTGACGCATATTATGCTCGCCCTAATATTATGACAACAAAACGCCGTGATTGTGTTTTTGGAATGTATGTTTTCACAGAAGGTGTTGTAAGTATAGTTCCTGCCATACCAAGATGCCCATTTGGATTTAAGAACGCAAAAACAGGCAGACCTATTGAAATTGAAGATTGGTATATAAGCATCTACTCACACGATGAAGAAAGTGTTCTCGGACATCTTATGTATGATGATTTTCTCAAGGCATTGAAAAAAGAGGATTATCTACATTATGATGCACAGAATATCTTGTTAAAGGGCTTAACAAGAGAAAGAATTGATTTTATGCTAAAGAAGTTTGGTACACTTCCGCCAAACTAAAAATTAAACAAAATGTTTATAGAGTATATTTGTTCTCGGATTTCCATTTTAATGGTTTTAGGGCAAATATGCTCTATTTTTTTGAAAATCGTTTAAAATATTGTATTTAATGCAACCTTTGTAAAATTTTGTTGTCTATATAGGTGAAGAGGCTCTTCTATAATTCAAGTGAGGTGAGAAAATGAATGATAAGCAAATAGTTGAGTTATATATGGAACGTTCCGAAAAGGCTGTCAACGAAACCTACAATAAATATTCAGCGTACTGTAATAGCATTTCATTTTCTATTCTGCAAAATTCAGAAGATGCAGAGGAGTGTGTCAATGATACATTTCAAAAAGCGTGGGAATCTATTCCGCCGAGTGAACCGAATAACCTAAAAGCATTCTTAGGTAAAATAGCAAGAAACATATCACTGAATAGATTAAAACATAATAATACCCAAAAAAGAGGTGCTGGGCAAATAGATGTACTTCTTTCAGAGCTTGAGGAATGTATTTCAGATAGCTTCAGTGTAGAAAATGAAATTTATAGCAAACAGCTTTCACAGTCGATAAACGCTTTTTTAGAGAGCTTGACATCAGAAAAGAGAAAAATTTTTGTAAGCAGATACTGGTACACCCGTTCTATAAAGGAAATTTCAGAACAATATGATATTAGTGAAGAAAAGATTAAATCTATACTTTTTCGTTTGAGAAAACAGTTGAAGAGCCACTTAGAGAAAGAAGGTATTATTTATGAAAAGTGAAGATTTATTGAAAGCCATAGGTAATATTGATGATAAATTTATCGAGGAGGCTGCTCCTAAGATAAATGCAGTTAATGAAACCAACACAGCAGAATCAAATGATAGTGCGAAAACTGATGATAAAAAACTTGTTGAGGTTGTTAAGGTTAAGCCAAGAAGTACATTCAGAATAGTTGTATCTATTGCGGCTTGTGTGTGTCTTGTTGCGGCTGTAAGCTTTGCTATAATAGGCTCAACAAAATCCAGACCACAGACAAGTGATGGTGGTTCGTGTCAATCAAATGAAGCATGTGTCAAAGAAGATAACGATGGAATATCCTATTTAGAAGATGATGAAAACGAAAAAAGCTATGATAAAGTAAATGACAATAAAGAGGAAATATATAACCTTAAATGGTCAGAAAAGGATAACAGCCAAAAATATACTAAATTTTCCATTGATAAATATGCTTATAGTAGTGCAAATACAGAAACATCTTCTGAATATATAGGTGAAAAAATTTGTGATACAACTTTGACAGGTACGGATGACGATGATAATAAGCAGGAAGCAACGGGAGAAGTTTATAAAGTTAAAAATATGAGTGATAAGTTTGTCGTTGCTGTTAAATTTAAAAATGATGATAAATATTATGTTTATTATGCAACTGATTATCTTCATAGCAAGTATACACCTAAAAATCTTGGCGAATTTATAGATGATTTAGGTCTTGAAGAAAATCTTTGTATGTTAGAGAAAGATATTGAATATGATATATATGAAACAAACAAAGATGGTGAAAAGAAATATAAAGAAACAAGATATTATAGTATTAGCAAATCTGATATATGGAATAAGTTACTCTATAATAGAAATATTGAAAGCTTAACAGATTTTTCTAATGGTCCTTATATACAAGATGGTTATTATATGAGTGCTCATTATGGCTATTATATGACTATACATGGAGAGCTTCCAGCTATTGGTTTTGGACAGAAGATTTTTAGAATTTTAATTGCAGATGAAGGGTATATTGTATTTAGATTGGGGGATTTTGATGGCATAGCATTTAAGCTAAGTGATGAACAGATTCAGAAATTTTTAGATTTATTTGGAAGTGAATATGCTTCTGAAAATTCCAAAAATAATACTTCAAGTGTAGAAGCAAGCAGTTCTGAAAGTTCTAATTCAGCAAAACTATCTAACACAGATATTCCAGATAATTATTTCTGTGCGGGTTCTAAGAAAATCACTTCATCTGATGTGAAAGCAATTAAAGCAGGTATGACCTATAAGGAAATTATCAATCAGCTTGGTGAAACTGCAAACTTTGGACAAGGAAATATTCGTCAATATATCGTAGACGATAAATTGGTATTACCATTGAGATTTGATAGCTTGTCAGATGTTTGCAAAAAAACAGGCGAGGAACTTTTGAAGCAAGCTATTTCATATAAAGTGCCTGAACGCATAAAGGATAAGCTGAATGACAATATATACGCTGTAGTTATAAACGATAAGTTTATAAGCTGTATTAATGGTGAGCCAGATAACTGCTGTACAATTGATTTATCTGATGCAGAGATTAAGTTTGAAAATGGAAAAACTGCTACTGCTGCTGATGTTAAACCTATGTCCAGTGTGCTTATCAGCTATGATATGGTTGCAGAATCATATCCGGGAAGTATGCACTGCTTAAAGGTAACTATTCTCGATAGCAACTCATAAAAACACATAAAAGTCTTTTAATTAAAATAACTAAATAAGGAACGGCTCATACCATTCTGTTGAACATTGACGAATATTATGCTATTATTATTGCAAAATAATGTTTAGAGAGGTTTTTGGTATGAGCTATTCCTTTTTTTCTACGCTTTCACGCCTTAAATACATAAATCGTTGGGGTTTGATGAATAATACAAGAAACGAAAACCTTAGCGAACATAGCCTTGAAGTAGCATTTATTGCTCATGCACTTTGTATAATTAAGAATAAGCGTTTCGGCGGAAGCATTGATGCAGATAAAGTGGCAGTTTATGCAATGTTTCACGATTGCACAGAGATTATTACAGGCGACTTGCCAACACCGATAAAATACTCAAGCAAAAAACTGCGTGAGGCATATAAGGCTGTTGAGGAAGAAGCTGGAGAAAGACTTTTATCAACTCTCCCAGATGATTTGAGAGAAGAATATGAAAAATATTTTGTAGTACAAGACGGCGATGAAGAAATATGGAAAATCGTAAAATCAGCGGATAGATTGTCAGCACTGATAAAATGTATTGATGAACGCCGAATGGGCAATATGGAATTTTGCAAGGCAGAGGAAAGCACAAGAAAAATAATAGAAGAAAATATGACACCTGAGCTTGCAGAATTTATCAAAGAATTTATGCCGTCATATGGAATGACACTCGATGAGCAAATTAAAAAAGATAATGAATAAACCGATAATAATATAAGTTTTTAAGGCTTATTATATTTCTCATTGACGGTAGAAAATTTATATTAGGAAATTTTCTGTTAATATCGCCGATTTTTGCGGATTTCGTTGAATTTTGCCGATATATAAGCTATAATGACAAGAATGGAAAGGTATTTAAACATCTTATCCTATGTGCTTATGCACTGCAACATTAGAAAGGCTGTGATGAATTTATGCAAGATAATCACAAGAATGATGACTTTGAGGATATTTTCTCTGATTCGTCATATTCAAGCTATGATGATATAAACAATTTTCCGGTTGAGGTAAGAAGTCGTCCCTCAAGCAATGCCCAAAAGAAAAATAAATCTCAAAAATTCAAGAAAATGTGGATTGCTAATATTGCAATCTGTCTTGTTTCAGTTATATTTATATTAGGTGGTTCGGCGTGTATATATGCTTATAGCTCAATAAGCCGTATAAACTATAATAAACTGCCAGAGAATAGTTCAAGCTCAAGCAAAAGTTCAAGCTCATCAAAGGCAGAAAGCAGTACAACATCGTATAATATGGGGACTATTCCCGATACCTTAAAATCTGATAATGATGTTCTTAATATTATGCTTTTTGGTGCAGATAAAAAAGTTGAAGGCGAAGCTTATGGTCGTTCAGACTCTATGATTTTGCTTTCTATCAACAATAGAACAGGTGACATCGTTATGACATCGTTTTTGCGTGATTTGTGGGTTGAAATTCCAGGATATTTTCCTCATAGACTTAATACCTCGTATGCACTCGGCGGAGCGGAGCTTGCAATAGAAACTATCGAATATAATTTCGGCGTAGATGTAGACAGATATGCGATAGTTGATTTTGATAGCTTTACAAATATTATAGATACTCTCGGCGGTATAGACCTTGAGCTAACTGACGAGGAAATCGACTATATAAACTGGCAGAGCTGGAAGAACAATCAGGTTCAGACAAGACACGAAATTACTGCAAAGGCCGGTGTAGTTCATCTTAACGGACGACAGGCTCTTTGGTATTCAAGAGATAGAGATAGTGCTGGTTCTGACTGGGATAGAACAAACCGTCAGAGAATCGTTCTCAATACGATTATGAAGGATTTGAAGAAGTCTAACCTTGCACAGATTATGAGCATTATATATCAGGTCGGACCTATGATTGAAACAGACCTCGACAAGGGCGAAATTGTTTATCTTGCTCAGAATGCTTTGAACTATCTTAATTATGATGTTACCGCATTGAGTGTACCTGATTTATCAGGCGGAAATTTCTCTTGCCCAAAAATTGACGGAATGGATGTTGTTACAATCAACGATTGGGACGCAGAGAGAGCAAGAATCCAGATGGCTATTTTCGGAAGCTCAGATTGTGAAGTTTCAAACAATTCATCAGAAGAAACAACTATTGACGAACAATACAACAATGCAGCTTAAATATTAAAAAAGAATCTCCTATGCTTACAGCTTTAGTAAGCGTAGGAGATTTTTCTTGTTTAAAATGCCAATATCAAGTTAAATTTATAACAACCCAGTCGGGTGTTTCTTAAGCAGGGGCATTAAAATTCAAAATACGTTATTTAAATGATATTACATAAATCCTGAAAAAATGCAAAAAAATAAGGAAACTTTGCAAAAATACTTGACAATAGCTTCCCACGGATTTATAATAATATACTGCACCATAATAGATAAATATTCCCTTTTCGTGTGCTTGACTACAAGATATTATCACATATTCGACAAAAAATCAAGTCTAATTTTTCAAAAATTTTTCTTTATGACTTTGCCGAATATATAAAGGGAAAGTTAAAGACGGTTAAATGATGAATGGAGTGATTGGCCAAATGGTAAATGTCAAACCTGTGCGTCTCGGTAATACCGAGAGAATGAGCTTTGCCCGTATTGACGAAGTTATTGATATGCCTAATCTCATCGAGATTCAGAAAAATTCATATCAATGGTTCCTTGATGAGGGTTTGCGTGAGGTTTTCAGAGATGTTTCTGGTATTTCTGATTATACAGGTAATCTTACGCTCGATTTTGTTGATTATGAGCTTGATACCGAGCACCCCAATTATAGTGTTGAAGAGTGTAAGGAGAGAGATGCAACTCATTCCGCACCACTTCGTGTAACTGCGAGATTACACAATAAAGAAACAGATGAGGTTAAGGAAAGCCAAGTATTTATGGGCGATTTCCCTCTTATGACACCAAGCGGCACATTTGTTATCAATGGTGCTGAGCGTGTTATTGTTTCACAGCTTGTCAGATCTCCTGGCGTTTACTATAAGATGGAATATGATAAAACAGGTAAGCAGCTTTTCAGTGCAACAGTTATCCCTAACAGAGGTGCATGGCTTGAGTACGAGAACGATATTAATGATGTTTTCTATGTCCGTATTGATAAGAACAGAAAGCTTCCTGTTACAACATTTATCAGAGCTTTAGGTCTTAGCTCCGACACAGATATTATAGATTATTTCGGTGCTGACGAAAGAATCCTTGCAACAATTGAAAAGGATTCATGCAGCAATACCGAAGAGGCTCTCAAGGAAGTTTATAGAAAGCTTCGTCCAAGTGAGCCGCCAACAGTAGAAAGTGCTCAGGCACATATCAATGCACTTTTCTTCGACCCAAGAAGATATGATATGTCAAGAGTAGGTCGTTATAAATATAACAAAAAGCTTGGCATAGCAAATAGAATTGCAAATCAAAAGGTTGCAGAGCCTATCGCAAACCCACTCACAGGTGAGGTTATGGCAGAGGCAGGTCAGGTTATCTCTCCTGCTCTTGCAAGAGAAATCGAAGATGCAGGTGTAAATATTGCTTTCGTTGAGCATATTGAGGGCAAAATCGTTAAGGTTATATCTAACGCAATGGTTGATATTTCCAAGTTCGTTGATTTCGATGCAAAAGAAGAATGCGATATTAAAGAGCGTGTTCGTTTTGCTGTTCTCAGCGAAATTCTTGGCGAGTGCGATAATGACGAAGAACTTAAAAAGGAAATCTGCCGCAGAAGAGATGACCTCGTTCCAAAGCACATTATCATTGATGATATTTTTGCAAGTATCAACTATATGAACTGTCTTGCAAACGGCATTGGTAATACTGATGATATCGACCACCTCGGCAATCGTCGTATCCGCTCTGTTGGCGAGCTTCTTCAAAATCAGTTCAGAATAGGTTTCTCCCGCCTTGAAAGAGTTATTCGTGAGAGAATGACACTTCAGGCTCAGGACCTTGAAAATATGTCCCCTAATGCGCTTATAAATATTCGTCCTGTAACAGCTGCAATCAAGGAATTCTTTGGTTCATCACCACTTTCACAATTCATGGATCAGAATAACCCTCTTGCAGAGCTTACACATAAGAGAAGACTTTCAGCTCTTGGTCCTGGTGGTCTTTCAAGAGATAGAGCAGGATTTGAAGTTCGAGATGTTCATTACAGCCACTATGGTCGTATGTGTCCTATCGAAACTCCTGAAGGTCCTAACATCGGTCTTATCTCATATCTTGCAACCTTTGCAAAGATTAACGAATATGGCTTGATAGAAGCACCTTTCCGTAAGGTTGATAAGGATAAGGGTGTTGTTACAAATGAAGTTGTCTATATGACAGCTGATGTTGAGGATAACTATATCGTTGCACAGGCTAACGAACCACTCGATGAAGAAGGACACTTCATTCACGAGAAAATCAACGGTAGATGCAGAGATGAATTCGTTGAAGTTGAGCGTGATAAGGCTGACTATATGGATGTATCTCCAAGAATGGTTGTTTCTGTTGCTACTGCGATGATTCCGTTCCTCGAAAACGATGACGCAAACCGTGCGTTGATGGGTTCTAACATGCAGCGACAGGCTGTTCCGCTTCTCGTAACAGAGTCACCTATCGTTGGTACAGGTATGGAATATAAAGCAGGTGTTGACTCAGGCGTTTGTATCCTTGCTTCCGAAGATGGTGTTGTTGAGAGTGTAAGTGCTGACCAAATCAAGATGAGATATGATTCAGGCAAGACTGAAACTTTCCACATTATTAAGTTTACACGCTCAAACCAGGATACATGTATCAACCAGATTCCAATAGTTAACAGAGGTCAGCGTGTTAAGAAGGGCGAAGTTCTTGCTGATGGTCCTTCAACAAATAACGGTGAAATCAGTCTTGGTAAGAACGCTCTTATCGGATTTATGACTTGGGAAGGTTATAACTACGAAGATGCTGTTCTTATCAGTGAAAAGATAGTTCGTGATGATGTTTATACATCAATTCATATAGAAGAATACGAAACAGAAGCTCGTGATACTAAGCTTGGTGCTGAGGAAATTACAAGAGATATTCCTAATGTCGGCGACGATATGCTTAAAGACCTCGACGAGCGTGGTATTATCCATATCGGTGCAGAGGTTCACACAGGCGATATTCTTGTCGGTAAGGTTACACCAAAGGGTGAAACAGAGCTTACAGCAGAAGAAAGACTTCTCAGAGCAATCTTCGGTGAGAAGGCTCGTGAGGTCAGAGATACTTCCCTTAGAGTTCCTCATGGTGAATACGGTATCGTTGTCGATGTTAAGGTATTCACAAGAGAAAATAGTAAAGATGAGCTTCAGCCAGGTGTAAATCAGGTTGTCAGATGCTATATCGCACAGAAGAGAAAGATTTCTGTTGGTGATAAAATGGCTGGTCGTCATGGTAACAAGGGTGTTGTTTCCAGAATACTCCCTGTTGAAGATATGCCATTCCTCCCAGACGGTACTCCGCTCGATATAGTTCTTAACCCATTGGGCGTTCCTTCTCGTATGAATATCGGTCAGGTTCTTGAGGTTCACCTCGGTTATGCCGCTAAGGCACTTGGCTGGAAGATTATGACGCCTGTCTTTGACGGTGCTCACGAAGATGACATCTTTGATATTTATAAGGATATAGAGAAAAAGGCGAAGGCAGGAGAATTGCCGCCGCCTGAAAATCCAAGCAAGATTGACTTTACAGAATGCTTCAAAAAGGACGGCATTATTACTAACGAGTGTAAGACAAGAATGCGTGACGGTAGAACTGGTGAGTGGTTCGATAACCCTGTTACAGTCGGTTATATGTACTACCTCAAGCTCCATCACCTTGTCGATGATAAGATTCATGCTCGTTCTACTGGTCCATACTCACTTGTTACTCAGCAGCCTTTGGGTGGTAAAGCTCAATTCGGCGGACAGAGATTCGGTGAAATGGAAGTCTGGGCGCTTGAGGCTTATGGCGCTGCCTATACACTTCAGGAAATCCTCACAGTTAAGTCTGATGATGTTGTCGGTCGTGTTAAAACTTATGAGGCTATTGTTAAGGGACAGAACATTCCTACACCTGGTATTCCTGAATCATTTAAGGTTCTTATTAAGGAACTCCAGTCACTTGCTCTTGATGTTAAGGTTCTCGATAAGGATAATAACGAAATCGACCTCAGACAAAACTTTGACGAAGATGATGATGTTGGTCTGAACGCTGATTCCGACTCCGAATTTAACGAGAAAAATGTTATGACCACTATGGATGGCTATATGCTCGATGGTGATGATGAGGACGAGGACAATATGTTTGACGAAAGAGGAATCGTAAACGACAAGGACGATGCCGACGAAGATATGTTCGGAGAGGATTCCGACTATGAGGGCGGCGACTTCTTCGGCAATTCCGATGATGATAAATAATCGACAGGAGGAAGCATTTAATGGAATTTAATGTATTTGAATCTATAAAGATTGGTCTTGCTTCACCCGAAAAGATAAGAGAATGGTCTTATGGCGAGGTTAAAAAACCTGAAACCATTAACTACCGTACTCTAAAGCCAGAACGCGATGGTCTTTTCTGCGAAACTATCTTTGGTCCGCAAAAAGACTGGGAATGCCACTGCGGTAAGTATAAGAAAATTCGCTTTAAAGGAAAAATCTGCGACCGTTGCGGTGTTGAAGTTACTCGTTCTAAGGTAAGAAGAGAGCGTATGGGACATATCGAGCTTGCTGCTCCTGTATCTCATATCTGGTATTTCAAGGGTATTCCATCAAGAATGGGGCTTATCCTTGATATATCACCAAGAACACTCGAAAAGGTTCTCTACTTTGCAATGTATATTGTTACTGATCCGGGCAATGTAAGAGAAATCGAGAAAAAGCAGTGCCTTACAGAAAAAGAGTATAGAGACCTTAAAGAAAAGTATGAAGACGATTTTGAGGCTATGATGGGTGCAGAAGCTATCAAAAAGCTTCTTGCAGAAATAGACCTCGACCAACTTTCTGATGAACTTAAGGAAGAACTCGAAAATGCTTCTGGTCAAAAGAGAGTAAGACTCCTCAAGAGAATTGAAGTTGTAGAATCTTTCCGTCTTTCAGGCAATAGACCTGAATGGATGATTCTCGATGTAATTCCTGTTATTCCTCCGGATATTCGTCCTATGGTTCAGCTTGATGGCGGACGCTTTGCAACATCTGACCTTAACGACCTTTATATACGAGTTATCAACAGAAATAACAGACTTAGCAGACTTTTAGAGCTTAATGCTCCTGATATTATCATCAGAAATGAAAAGAGAATGCTTCAGGAAGCAGTTGACGCACTTATAGATAACGGCAGAAGAGGCAGACCAGTTACAGGCCCTAATAACAGAGCCTTGAAGTCACTTTCCGATATGCTTAAAGGTAAGCAGGGACGTTTCCGTCAGAATCTGCTCGGTAAGCGTGTTGACTACTCAGGTCGTTCGGTTATCGTTGTTGGACCTGAACTTAAAATGTATCAGTGCGGTCTTCCTAAGGAAATGGCTCTTGAGCTTTTTAAGCCTTTCGTTATGAAAATCCTTGTTGAAAATAATGCTGCCGGCAACATCAAGGCTGCTCGTAAGGCTGTTGAAAGAGCAAAGCCAGAGGTTTGGGACGCACTTGAAAAGGTTATCAAGGGACACCCGGTTCTTCTCAACCGTGCTCCTACACTTCATAGACTTGGTATTCAGGCATTCGAGCCTGTTCTCGTAGAGGGTAGAGCATTGAAACTCCACCCACTTGCTTGCACAGCATTTAACGCTGACTTCGACGGCGACCAGATGGCTGTCCATGTACCGCTTTCAGCAGAGGCTCAGGCAGAAGCAAGATTCCTCATGCTTGCTTCAAATAACCTCCTCAAGCCATCAGATGGACGACCAGTTACAGTTCCTACTCAGGATATGGTTCTTGGTTCATACTATCTTACACTTGATAAGGACGGCGAACCAGGCGAGGGAAAAATTTTCCGTGATTGCGATGAAGCTATTATGGCTTATGATGCAAAGGTTGTCAGCCTTCACGCTAAAATTAAAGTTAGAAGAACTCTCGAAATCAATGGCGTTATGAAGACAGGTCTTGTAGATACAACTGTTGGTAGAATCATCTTCAATAGACCTATTCCACAGGATTTGGGCTTTGTTGATAGAACTAACCCTGAAAATGACCTCAAGTTTGAGATTGACTTCCTTGTTGGCAAAAAGCAGCTTGGAAAAATCTTTGATAAGTGTATAAGAATCCATGGCACACAGAGAACATCTGAGGTTCTCGATGCTGTTAAAGCACAGGGCTATAAGTATTCTACAAAGAGTGCTATTACTGTTGCTGTTTGTGATGCTGAAATTCCACCAACAAAGAAAGATATTATCGCTCGTGCAGAAAAGCAGGTTGACCAGGTTACAAAGATGTATAAGCGAGGCTTTATGTCTAACCAAGAGCGTTACGAAAAGGTTCTTAAGGTTTGGGAAACTGCAACAAATGATGTTTCTGACGCACTTCAGGCTAACCTCGGCAGGTATAACCCAATCTTTATGATGGCTGACTCTGGTGCCCGTGGTTCTATGAGCCAGATTAGACAGCTTGCTGGTATGCGTGGACTTATTGCGAATACAGCAGGTAAGACAATAGAAATTCCTATCAGAGCTAACTATCGTGAAGGTCTTAACATTTTGGAATACTTTATTTCATCTCGTGGTGCGAGAAAGGGTCTTGCCGATACAGCTCTTAGAACGGCTGACTCAGGTTATCTTACCAGAAGACTTGTTGATGTTTCACAAGATGTTATCATCAGAGAGGACGACTGTGGTACTACTGAGGGTATCGAAGTATTCGAGATTAAAGAGGGTAAGGAATCTATCGAAAGCTTCCACGAAAGACTTCTCGGCAGATACCTTTGCGAAGATTTCAAAGACCCAGCAACAGGCGAGGTTCTTGTTTCTAAGGATAAGCTTATGGGTGATGATGAAGCAGACCTTATCGTCAGCAAGGGTGTTGAACGCATTAAGCTTCGTTCAATTCTCCATTGTCGTGCAAAGCACGGCGTCTGCAAGCGTTGCTATGGTGCTAACCTTGCAAACGGTCAGCCTGTTACAGTCGGTGAGGCTGTTGGTATTATTGCCGCTCAGTCTATCGGTGAGCCTGGTACACAGCTCACAATGAGAACCTTCCATACAGGTGGTGTCGCAGGAGCTGAAGATATTACACAGGGTCTTCCTCGTGTTGAAGAACTCTTTGAGGGCAGAAAGCCTAAGCATCTCGCTATCATCAGTGAAATTGCCGGTGTTGTCAAGTTCGAGGAAATCAAGAAGAACCGTCACGCTGTTATTTATAATGCTGAAACAGGTGAACAGAGGTCTTACCTCATTCCATTCGGTTCAAGAGTTCGTGTTGAAGAAGGTCAGGTCATCGAGGCTGGTGAAATGATTACAGAGGGTTCTGTAAATCCACACGATGTTCTTGCAATTAAGGGTACAGAAGCTGTTCAGAACTACCTCATTCAGGAAGTTCAGAAAGCATATCGTATGCAGGGTGTTGATATCAACGATAAGCATATCGAAGTTATCATTCGTCAGATGATGAAGAAAGTCAGAATTGATGATAACGGCTCTACAAAGCTTCTCCCAACAACTCTTGTTGATAAGAGCGAGCTTTATGCTGCTAACGATGAGGTTCGTGCAAGAATTGCAAATGGTGAAGAGGGACTCACAGAGGCGACCTATACACCAATGCTTCTTGGTATCACAAAGGCTTCTCTTGCAACAGATTCCTTCCTTTCAGCCGCATCATTCCAGGAAACAACAAGAGTTCTTACAGATGCAGCTATCAAGGGTAAGGTTGACCCACTTATGGGCCTTAAAGAAAATGTTATTATCGGTAAGCTTGTTCCTGCTGGTACAGGTATGCACCGTTATAGAGATGTTGAATATAGAGAGGAAAATCCATCTAATTCAGCTGAATAAAAACATTTAGATTGTAAATCAGGCATAGCTCAGATTATGGGCTATGCCTGATTTTTATATTATGTTGATTGATAATGTCGTACTAATACCTGCATTTTTGCTATACCTTCTTTTTGAGAGCGAATAATAGCACTGATTATTGGTCTTAGCTCTTGGCAAATTGAATATTTCATAGCATTTTCGCCCATTCTTACAGCACCCATATGATGCGGAATCATCTCGCAAAGAAAATTATAGTTTACATTATTAGTTTGTGGTGAAGATTTCATTTCGCTGAACATCTTTTGTGTGATTTCATTATATATTCTCGTATATGGTTTAAGCTGAATAGGTGAATTAGTCTTAGCACAACAACAAACCTCAATCGAAACCATATCATCTATGCTTTTAGTTTGCTCAGCAATTATGTTCAAGGCTATATTCTGCACTTCTATGTCAGTAGTGTAGCGGAGTATGTTTAGTGACATATCTATTGCGGCTCGATGATGTGGAATCATTTGTTTTATGAAGTTGCAGGAAATGCTGTCTGTAATTTTAACCTCTGCCATACAGCGAATCATAGTATCAAGAATAACGGAAAATGTGTCAAGATAACGCCTTGCAACATTGCTTATTTTTGGCGGAGTATTTGCTTTATTCATAAAAATCCTACCTCCTGAAATAATACTCTTAATATTATATTCAGACTGTTTGTTTAATGTGAATTAATAGCATTTTCAATGTAATATCATTGTAACTATCTATTAGCTAATAGATTTCCATAAGACACTTAAAAGTTTCGCTCGAGGTGGCGTGCCGCCACTGTCAAGACGCGGAATCGCTCGGCAAACCTCGCTCGTATTAAGTTAGGGGAGTTTATTCACGCGGAAGACTAAACTACCGATTAGCTAATAAATTTCCTAAAGACACTTAAAAGTTTCGCTCGAGCCTTTTCAAAGGCTCGCAGTTTCCAAAGGCAGAGCCT
>OLIT01002028.1_pt1 | contig 15852 bp, 8 predicted proteins | sample 1601341 | NCBI WGS metagenome assembly OLIT01 (sample SAMEA2452121, study PRJEB22498) | human gut metagenome | biome: human feces; feature: human gut; material: feces | place: Australia | collected 2012
TACCCCCCTATTTACATTCTCTTGGACGAAATTTATTTCATGGATGTTTCATGATGTGTTATATTTGAAGTTATAAAGTAAAGTTTATACCTAAATTGAACGATCTCGGAGACAAACTGCCATTTTCCGGATCCCAGAATGTCCAATGAGGAGACCAAACTGCAACGTTACGGGCAGTGACGGTAAATCTCATGTTTTGAATGGCAAACTTCTGTAAGAAAGTCTTAGGAACATTATACGAAACAGAAATATTGTCCAAACGCAAAAAAGATTTTTTCACCCAGTTTGTTCCTGCATTATAAGAACTGATTCTTGCGTAATCATTAGTCGGGTTGTCTTTTGTCCAACGTGGCATATCATAAGATGAGAATTTGTAAGGTGCACCACTGTTATAATTTGCGGCTTCATCGAAAGCGCCATAATGACCAAAATAAGAGTACATCGTAAAAGATACTGTAAAATTTTTACGTATTGTAAAATCATTTCTCATTGACCAACGATAGCGAGGTGTCTTATATCCTTGGAAAACCTTATCTTCCGTGTTCATAACGCCATCTCCATTTTGATCTTTGTATTTAAAGTCACCCGGTTTACAGCCATAAACAGCAGCAGCTTCTTCTTCTCCTAATTGCCATACTCCTATACGGTCATACGCCCATATACGGTCGGGATCCTGACCGATAAACCATCCGTTTGTCGGGTCATCCGATTCTTTTTGGCCAATTATATTGCCATTTTCGTCCGATACATTCTCTTTATCTCCATAAAGTGCAACAATCTTTCTTCTGTTCATAGAAAATGTAGAAGATGCAGACCATTCAAAATTAGCCTCTCTGAAAATATTTGCATTCAAGGTCAGTTCTAATCCTTTATTTCTCAATTTTCCCAGATTTGCAGTAACATTTGAGAAACCTGTAATGCTAGGCAAAGAACGTTCTACAAGCAAATCTTTTGTTGTACCGGAGTAAACTTCCAATGAACCACCGATAATATCATTGAATAAAGAAAAATCCAACCCTAAATTGTAGGATTCAGTCCGTTCCCAGCGCAAATTGTTATTAGCCATTGTATTCACGTAAATATACGTGGAAGTATAAACGGTCCCGTCCGGTCCGATATAAGTCAGAGGGTTTGTCTTCATATTTGATAATGCGGCATATTGTCCAATATCACGATTGCCATTTTGCCCCCAGGAAAAACGCAGTTTACCATAATTTAGCCAATGATTTGTATTTTCCATAAATTTCTCTGATGTAAAGACATAGCCTAATGCAACAGAGGGGAAAGTAGCTCGCTTATTATTGATGCCGAATGCAGAATAACCGTCTCGACGGACTGAAGCCGTCAGCATATATTTATTTTGAAAAGAATAAAAAACACGTGCCATTAGGGCATCTCCGGTCCAATAGGTATCGGAGCTTTGGTTTGTAGGGTTTAATCCTGATGATAAATTATGATATCCTAAAACATCGCTTGGGTTAAAACCATATGTTGCAGCAATCGTTGACCAGGTTTCCTTTTTCTCTGCATTAGCCAACAATGTTAATTCTAAATTGTGTGTCTTATTGAATTCTTTTTTCCATCGCAAAATATTATCAACGGTCCAATGGGACTTAATATCATGCTGACGTTCGGAGGTTCCCCCTTTAGTTTCCACCTCGCTGTCCGCGTACTGATGGTAGAATTTATGATACCATTGTAAATAAGGTGTATAATTCAACTGATATTCGATGCCAAAAGGTAATTGAACCTTTGCATATAAGTTGGCATTCAATGAATAATACTTTTGACTTTGGTCTCTGTATTCACGTGCATACAAAGGATTCGTAGTTGAATTATCTCCTGCTACATAATAGCGATACAAACTTTCGGGATCATCTAAATTGTTGGATGCGTAGGGTGAATTTTTTGCCATTGCTTTCCAGTCTGCAGGCTGTGAACTTTCATCCCGGATAGCAAAATTCGCATTCATCCCTATTGTTAAAAAGTTTGTTATTTTAGAATCAAGATTCAAGCGGGTGCGAAGATTCTTATAATTGTCTCCTACGATGATACCATCCCGGTCCACATAGCCCAGTGACCAGTGATAATTTACTTTATCCGTCCGGTTGGAAACACTGACTGTATAATCTTGTTGCAAACCTTTGTGAAGAACAAGATCTGCCCAGTTTGTCTCTATTCCTGCTAAATAATTATCTATTTCAGGAGTGTAAAGTTGCAACCTGGAAAGCCATGCGCGTGTCAGATCCTCATCTGAGACAGAAGACACCGGTGTTTTTTGATTATAATTATACCAATCCAAAGGATTGACACCTGTACCATTCAACTCGAAAGGATTAGTATAAATCTCTGGAAATTTCGTCAGGTAATCACTTGAACTATTTCCCATTTGATAATCCTGTCTGTACTTTAAATATTTTTTGCCATCCAATATTGGCATTTGATTTGCAGATTGGACAAACCCTACATTAGCATTGAATGTAACAGTAGCGGAGCCATCAGATTTTCCTTTGCCTTTTTTAGTTGTGATAACAATAACGCCATTAGCTGCCTGTGAACCATACACGGCAGCAGAACTTGCATCTTTCAAAACATCAATGCTCACAACATCATTTGTATTTATGTCGGACAAAGAACCATAATAAATAACTCCGTCCACAACAATCGTTGGACTTGATCCGGCAGTTAATGTATTTACACCACGGATTTGAGGTGTTAAGTCGCCTTTTGCCGAAGTAGACATTCCGACATTCAAACCTGCAGCTGTTCCACGCATAAGGTCGGTAATATCACGAGGTGCTTCCACTTCCATTTTTTCTGCTTTTACGCTTGCTATGGCACCTGTTAAGTCACGGCGTTTTGCCGTCCCATAACCAATTACGACCACTTCTTCCAAGGCTTGTGTGTCTTCTGTTAAAACAACACGTATAGGACGTTGGCCCTTTATTTCTACCTCCTGCGATAAATAGCCGATATACGATACTATCAAAACTGCTTTATCAGGTACTTGTATGGAAAAATTCCCATTGATATCGGTAATGGTCCCTACGGATGTACTTCCTTTGACAACAACATTTGCTCCTACAATTGTTTCGCCGTGATTATCTGTAACCTTACCTGAAATAAGATCCTTTTGCTGTGCGTTCGATAATATAGTCTTGTTTGGCGCATCATTTTTTTGGGTAAGTAATATGTACGAACCATCAAACGAATATTTTACATTTGTTCCGTCAAACAAGTTTTTGAGAGCTTCTTCCAAAGAAGATTTGTTAAGATCTATTGATACTTTCCGATTAACGTTCACGTACTTATTATATATGAATAAGTAGTCAGTTTGTTTCTCGATTTCATTTAAGACATTTTCAAGTCTGGCATCATTCTCTTGAATCGTCACACTGATATTCTGTGAGTTAGAATTTTCTGCATGAAGACAAAAGATGAACATGAATAATAATAGAGTGGTTATTTTCATGATTCTAAAAAATTGTTTACGTCGGAATCTTTTAATCAAAAGAATATCCGGCAAAGATTCTTTATTCATATCTTTGTATATCAAAATTATTAATACAGTTTAAATAATTGTGTTAGTAGAATGCCGATGAGTGTGGGGACACTGGTCGGCATTTTTATGAAAAGGTTAACTAAGCTATCATATCATAGGCAATCTATTTAAAGTTAGACATCATTTAATATAAATGACGGACTCGTCTTTGTTCCGTTCAAAAGAATATTTCGCATCTTTCTGCAAAATACGTAACGCGTTATCTATCCCATCTGAAATACGAAATTTACCACTACATACATATTTAATAAGGTTCTTGTTCTCTACAACGATCCGTATTCCATAACATTTCTCAAAACGTAACATCAGTTGTTCAAAATTCATATTACGAAAGCAGATCAGTCCTTCTTTCCAACGAAAGATATCAAAGTCCGATATTGGGGAAGCAGACAATTTGCCATTCTTTAAAGAAGCCATATAATTAGGAGACAGCAGGACTGTTCCCGACGGATTTTTATTATTTATAACCTTCACCGATCCTTCCATCAACGCAGCATTGAAGTCTTCCGAATCGCTATATGCCTCAACATTGAATTTCGTGCCCAACACTTCCACATTACATTTTGAAGTCTGTACAACAAACGGTTTTTCCGTATTATGGCTAACCTCAAAATAGGCTTCCCCATCCAGAGTTATTTCTCGCTTATCACCTGTAAAAGCAGCAGGATAACTCATTTTGGAACGAGCATTTAACCAAACGCTTGTGCCATCCGGCAAAGCCAGGTTTACACGTTGACCAGCTGGTACGGTGATTGTACTTATACTTTGGTTAATCTTCCTGATTTCCGATTGATAGAAATAGACTCCGCAAGTAATGACAATGGCAAAGATAGCAACAACCTTCATGGCTTCCTGCATAATAGCCAGATAGAATGGGCGGGATTTTTTCTTTGAGGTGGCTGTCCGCGTTTTGCCTGACAGGATCATCGCATCGAAAAATTCGCGTTCCCTGAAAAGCCTTTTCTCGTTTTGTGGAGTGGCTTCCAACCAGGCACGGACTGCTTTTTTCTCTTCTTGAGAAGCTTTGCCGTCAAAGAATTTGTATAATGTATCTTTTTCCATTTTTTTCGTTTCTATCTATAAAGCAAATAAGCCAGGAATATCCCTAACGAAAAATGTGACTTTTTTGAAAAAAAATTTCAGGGTTAAAAAATGGACTCGTAAAAGGGCTGGTAAATAATCAATAAAATAATTTAGGAATGAATGCCAATAATGGGAAATAGCCCTTTAAGGCGACGCGCAGGACTTTAAGGGCCTTGGTTATATGAAATTCTACAGTTTTTGTCGAAACACCCAGGGCTTCTGCAATATCCTTATGGCTTTGGTTGTTGTAACGGCTACGGATAAAGATATCGCGTGTCTGTTCCGGTAATGTTTCTAATGCTTTGTCTACAAGAGTTTGCAATTCGTCGGAAAACAGTTTTTCCGGATCACAGGCTTCCAGAGTAGCAATACGTAGGTTTAATTCCCAGGTATCGCAATCCTTTAGATATTCGACTATTTCTTCCTGCATACGTAAGCGCTGTAAATAATTCAGACATTTATGTTTGATAGTGGTCAGGATGTAAGCTTGTATATTTGAATCGGGTGCAAGATTTCTTCTATTTTCCCAATAATACATCAAGCTTTCGATCGCAATATCTTCTGCTATCATACTATCACTGACGTATGTATTGGCAAAATGGACAAAACGACTTTTGTAATCAGCATACAACTGATTAAAAGAATATATCTCAGATTCGCTTTTCATATATGGTTATATCGACGATAAAGATATACATAAATCCGACTTTCCTATCTTTACTTGCCAGATTTATTCAATAGAAATGCTTCTTCTTTTGTTACCTTTAATCCTATCCCAATGGGAGACCGGCTATCTGCTCCGACCTCCCTTTATATTATTTTGGTTCTTTGAAAGTATTTATTTTTTAATCTTAGTTAAAACTGATCTCGGTTTCGTTTATTTTGAATTGATCCAGGTCAGTTTGTGCCATAGGCTTTCCAGCGGGCCTTGTTTATGTCCTTTCAGCCACCATTTACAGAAACTTACCTGCAACAGGAACAGGATGAAACCGATCAGCAGACTGACGGTATATCCGCAATAAGGAGCTAGGTATAAACCGAACGGGAAATAGATGATTGCTCCCATTATGGATTGGGAGATATAGTTTGTCAAACTCATCTTTCCGTAGAAACGTAATGAGGTAGTCAGTTTCTTGAATGAATCTTTCTGATATAATAAAACGAAAGAGGCAACCAGTACAACTGTGAAGGCAAACTTTTGCCACATATCCAGAATTACACCTACCGTGTTTTTGATCATATTCGCATCACTGTTATCGTATAACATGACCTTCAACTGGTAGAGCGGGCCAAATACAATCGCAGAAATGATCAGGGCTTTTACCCAGAAGCGGGTATTCGTATCGGTAGTAACAAATAATTGCTTTCTGCCGATAAGCAATCCGAGCATGAATAGGCCGGCTGTTTGCAGGAAGCGACCGGCACCGATTGCCCAGAACAGGCTGGCCTTTTGTCCGAGTGTCACGTTGCCGAGAATGAATTTCCAGAAATCACCTTCTTTGGTATAAGCGGCTACTTCGCCGTACATCTCTCCGACGCCCAGATTCGGCAGCGTATATTCAGGATTGAACAGGCTGGCGATATAATGGAACCATTCGACAGGCTGCAATAAAAGAATGATTGCCGTGATAAGGACCGCTTTATCACTCCATTTACGTACCAGAAAAAGGAATATTCCCACTACGCAGAATAACAGTAACACATCACCTGCCGGGAAGAAGGCGGCATTCAATGTGGCAAAACCTACCAGCAGAAGCAATCGCCAGAGGAAACGGTAACCGAAGTCTTTCCCTTTTTTCTGTTGGTTGGTATATTGGATATAAAATGTAAAGCCGAATAATAAAGCAAAAATAGCGTATGCTTTCCCGGCAAACAGCGAGAAGGTGACGCTGAAGACGCCTTCATTCAGAATGTTCAGCCATTCTGGTTGGCTGGCCGCATCCGGATATACCGGAAAGATAAAATGTTCCAGGTTATGAACCAGAATAATTGCCAGAACGGCAAAGCCTCGTAAAGCATCTACCATCTCGATACGGGGAATTTTGGAAGTTGGAGTTTGTTGCATGTCGATTATTATTTTTTGTTTAATAAATTCTTTACCAATTTGTTTGCCGGCTTTTCAAAATAGTAATATGACAGCAGGCTTAGTCCGGTCACGATAATTAATATGACGGGTATCCCCAGTTGATACGGGATATGGAGATCGTAGCTACGGATTATCCAGTTATATCCTTCTATTATGAAAAGATGTATCAGGTAAAAACTGAAACTGATTTCACCTCCAATAACAAGATATTTATTGGATAAAAGACGTGATATATATCCTTTCTGATGTGCAAAAACATACAGCAACAGACTGATAGGCAACCAGTGGTAACAGGAATAACGAAATACTTTGGGAATATATTCTCCCGCAGGCAGATAAAAAAGAAGGAAAAGCAGGACAACGGCTGTTTCGTAGACCGAAGCCTGTTTATAAGTCCATTCTTTCTGTTTGAATTTATCATACAGGTGGAACAATAGCATTCCGATCAGAAAATCCGGTAAACGGGTAAGCGGATTTACATACCATATCGCTTTTATATCTTGATCCATTGTGAAGTACATAGCTATTGGGATTGCGATAACCAGAACCCCGGCAAGGTAAAGAATCCGGTTCTTTTTGCCCAGGCATCCGATAATAAAAGGAAACAGGAAATAAAATAATTGTTCGCATCCCAAACTCCATGACGGGCTGTTGAATGAAAAGAAATAATCGGCAGCTGGTATAAACGGTTGGAGAAGAAATAGATTGGCAACAAAATGTTTGATCCAGTCAATAAGATCACCCGATATATATCCACCCACACAAACCGATATGCCAAGTGTCAGTAAATGGAGCGGATAGATGCGTGCGATACGAGCCACCCAAAATTCCCGCAAGGTAGACTTTTGTTCAAGAAGCCTGTCGCGATAGGTATAAGCGATAATGAATCCGCTAAGAATAAAAAAGAAGTTTACACCCACAAATCCTTCTTTATAGAACAAATGGTCGAAATAGGGATCGATAGTGTAAATATGTGCTCCGAAAACCATTAATGCAAATAAAAAACGGAGCGATGTCAATGGGCTTATCATGGTAAAAGTCTGTTATTTGCCGCAAAGGTAACGAATTAAAGTAAAATCATTCTTCACATAGATCAAAATCGGAGGGAAGTAAGCATGGAATTCGTAGACAGAAGATGCTGGGCGACTTTCATATGAGCTAATGGAGAAGGCCCGTAAACTTCCGTTTATTGATTTATAGGGTAAATGTTGTTTGTCAAAATGTCAAATTAACCCTGTTGCCAGCGGACTGTATGTGTCCTTACTCAAGTATGTCCTTTTTTATTGCTCTTACGAGCAATGTTTGTGTGTCTTTATGTCGGTTTTTGTTTATTGCGACTGTCTTTTAGTCTGCATTGTGCTGATATTGTTGAATATTGATATTGAATATGAATTATCTGTATGAATGTGTTATTTGGCTCTGATACGATATTTGTCTCCGTCTGGAAAAATAATCTGCTGTAAAACATGTGTTTTGAGGGTAAAAAGACTCTGAAAAGAGATCTCTTCGACCGAATTTAACAAAAATTTTCTCTTAAATAAATCCCCAATTCATTTAAAATGAAAAAAATCTCGTTTTAAACGAACTTGCAATTTATTTAAAACGGTGATTTGAATTTGGCTTTGATGAATTAAGTGTTAAATATTGTATAGCAAGTCCCTCTGCTTTGGTTGTCTTGCGTAATGTGGCTGATATGAAAATGTTTATAAATGGATCAATATGATAGATTATTGATGCTAAATGCATCAAATTGAAAAAGAGGGTATGGGGATTCATTTATTATATACTTGTCGTAATACATCCCGAATGATGACTGACATCTACTAGTCAATCTATATTATCTTTTGAAACTACCATAGGGTAATCTGGGGGTAGGATTGATTATTGCGAGCGTTGTTGTTATTAATATTTTCTCAAAAACCGTATCGCATTAAAGTGAAATAGATAATATGTAACCGTTAATTATGTTTGAAATTTATATATTGAAAATTTTTAGAGGGAAGAATGACCTTATCTGGCGTAACCTGTTGACCTATGCGAAGAAACCTTGATTATCTCTGTTTATATGAATTGGTGTGATAGTTGTAAGATGATTTAAGTTCTTTCAGAACTTATATAAATAATGACAAGCAAATGACTATGAAAAGTGCGCCCAGTTCTATTGTCTGAGAGTGAATGTTTCTACTTACCTGTAAGACTGCCGCCCTTTTTATAAAAGATGTATTCTTTAAATTATAACTTTATGCTGAAAAAAACTAAGTTAGTAAGTCTAATTTTGCTATCGGGGGCCTTAGCTGTTCCTGTTGGTGCTTTTGCTGAGATTGCACCTGAAAAGCAAAGTGTTAGCGTTCCCCAACAAAGCGGGAAAGTTAGTGGTGTGGTAGAAGATGCCTTAGGTCCTATTACCGGAGCTACTGTACTAGTGAAAGGAACTACAAATGGAAATGTTACCGATATGGATGGTAACTTTACATTGGAAAATGTGAAAAAGGGTGATGTTATTCAGGTCTCCTACATTGGGTTTGTTACGCAGGAAATCACCTACACGGGACAAACAGCCTTGAAGATTGTACTGAAAGAAGATTCCAAAGCCTTGGATGAAGTGGTGGTGGTTGGTTATGCTACTGTGAAAAAAGCCAATTTGACCGGTGCCGTGTCTGCAATAGATAGTAAGGTCCTCGAAGATCGTCCTATCGTCAACCTGGGACAAGGTTTGCAGGGAGCCATTCCTAACTTGAATGTGACGACCAGTGGCCGCCCGGGTACAGGTTCTTCTTTCAACATTCGTGGTACGACGGCCTTAAGCGGTAGTAGTCCATTGGTCTTGGTGGATGGTGTGGAGATGGATCCAAACTTGATTAATCCTCAGGACGTAAAATCAGTTTCTGTATTGAAGGATGCCGCTTCTGCAGCTATTTACGGAACACGTGCCGCTTACGGTGTTGTACTTATCACGACTAAAGGAGGCCGCAAAGATCAGCCAACGCAGGTTTCTTTTGATGCATCCGTTTCTTTTAACGGTCCGACTACCCGTCCTACTTATATGAATTCCATGGAGTGGGTGAACTGGATGAATACGGCAGAATATAACACCTCCGGCCGTGCGCTTTATTCAGAGTTTGATGAAGAATTTATGGAACATGTTCAGGCATATTATAATGATCCTGTTAATAATTCTCCTGTTTATGTTTCTTCAAATCCGAATTTAAGTAAAAACGGTACCCGTTATTCCTATTGTGGTAATACAGACTGGATGGAAGAGATGTATAAAAAGACTTATCCGGTACAAAATTATGGTGTGAATATCAGTGGTGGTACAAAAAAAGCTACTTATTATACCTCTTTGGGATATCTGAATCAAGGTTCTTTATTGAAATACGGAAATGAAGATTTCAAGAAGTTTAATATCATGAATAACATCAATTATGATGTTAATGACTGGTTGCACTTATCAATGAAGACGACTTATAACCGTACGAGCTTGTCGGGGTTGAATCAGGACAAGACGCATGGTGATAACTTTATGGGAGGCGATACGCGTCCGATCATGCCGGTGAAGCATCCGGATGGGAACTGGGCAGGTCAGGGTAATTTTACCAATTTCCCGGCAGTTCTTTCCAATGGTAGTCGTAAAACGGATAAGAATGACTTTTGGAATACGGTTGCATTGAAATTAACGCCGATCGAAGGTATGAATGTGAATATGGATTATACGTTTAATTATTATGCCGAGCATAATAAATTTCATATGAAATCATTTAATGAATACGGTGCGGACGGACAATTCCTTCAGATATTTACCTGGACAAATCCGAATTCTGTAGCCGAATCGCAAAGTAATGATACGTATAATGCATTCAATTTCTTCGGAGATTATGAAAAGACACTGGGACAGCATTATTTTAAAGTGATGCTCGGTTATAACCAGGAAAGTAAACATACACGTAGTTTTAGTGCCAGTCGCGAAGCTCTGATTGCGAATGATATACCTTCGATGAATGCTGCTACCGGAGAAAAATATGTGAGTAATGGCGAAGGTTCCTGGGCTACCCGTAGTGGTTTCTTCCGTGTGAACTATACATTTGCCGATCGCTATTTGATGGAATTTAACGGGCGTTATGACCTTTCATCCAAATTCCCGAAACATGATCGTTCCGCTTTTAATCCCTCTTTTTCTGTGGGATGGAAATTGTCAGAAGAAGCCTGGTTTAAAAGTATGACCAATAGTTTCTTTGATGAATTAAAGTTAAGAGGTTCCTATGGTAGTTTGGGTAACCAAGCATTGGATAACGGATGGTATGCTTACTTATCCAATTATGGAACCGGACAGATCGGTTGGATTATGGGGAGCAACCAGCCGCAGGCAGTTGGACCGGGCGGTCTGGTGAGCCAGTCTATTACCTGGGAAACCGTTACCCAGTGGAATATAGGTCTTGATTTCAACATGGTAAACAGCCGCTTAAAGGGTGCGTTCGACTATTATCAGAGACGTACGTCTGATATTCTTTCTGCAGGCAAAATCTTACCGGGTGTTTTAGGTGCCAACGAACCTTTGGAAAATGCAGCAGAGTCACTGACGAAAGGTTGGGAATTCGAAATAAGCTGGAATGATCAGTTACCTAATGGTATACATTATAATATCGGTTTCAACTTGTCTGATTATCAGAGTGAAGTAACAAAGTTTGACAATATAGAAAGAAGTTTGAGCAACTCTTATGTAGGTCAAAAACAGGGTGAGATATGGGGATATGAAACAGCAGGATTGTTCCAGAGTCCGGATGAAATAGCCGATGCACCTACTCAGGATAAAGTATCCGGTGGTATTCAATTGATACCGGGGGATATCCGTTTTGCTGATCTGGATGGTAACGGAGTTATCGATTGGGGTGACAACACTGTTGATAATCCTGGTGATAAAAAGATAATCGGTAACTCGACTCCACGTTTCCATTATGGTATTAACCTGGGAGCAGACTGGAAAGGTGTGGACTTCTCCGTATTTTTCCAAGGGGTGGCTAAGCGCGATATAATGATGCCGGGACTACCTTTCCGTAATGGTTATTCCAGCGAATGGAATGTCCCTTCCGGTTATAATACGGATTATTGGTCAAAAGACAATACGGGTGCTTTATTCCCCGTTCCCCGCTTTAATGGCGGTTCGGCTATAGGGCAGAACCAGACTCGTTATTTGTTGAATGCAGCTTATTGTCGTTTGAAATCTTTGAGTATCGGTTATACGTTGCCGAAAGAATTTACATCGAAGTTTTCTATTGAAAAATTACGTGTTTATTTTACAGGAGAAAATCTCTTTACCATTTCAAATACTCCTGAAGGATTCGATCCGGAATTGGATGACCCCTATAAGTATCCGATGCAACGCGCTTGCTCTTTCGGTTTAAATCTAACTTTCTAAAAATAAAGGATTATGAAACAAATAATAGTATATATCGGAGTGGCAGCCGTGCTCTCATTAACGGCGTGTAACGACTCATTTCTGGAACGTTCTCCGCAGAGTATCAATGATAAAACGTTCTGGAATACACCGAGTGACCTGGAAGCTTATGTGAATAATTTTTATAGTTGGCTGCCTAGTGGCGTGACTTCTATTGCTGATGGGGAAAGTGACGACCAGGTACCTAACGGTATAAGCCAGTATTTCTGGGGACAGTATACCACACCTACACCTGAAGCATCTTCCTGGTGTAACTGGAGTAAAGGTGCATGGGAACCGATTCGTCTGACTAATTATTTTATGACACATTATAAGACAGTGGTCGGTTCTGAAGCGGATATAAATAAATATGTGGGTGAAAATCGATTTTTCAGGGCTCTGCAATATGCCGGATTGATGAGAACTTTTGGTGATCTTCCCTGGGTCGATAAAGAACTGGGTACTGATTCTCCGGAATTATATGATGCGAAACTTAAACGGTATGAGATAATGGATAAAATCATAGAAGACTTTGATTTTGCCATTCAATGGTTACCCGAAAAACCGGCTGCCGGACGTATCGGTAAAGATGTTGCCCGTCATTTAAAAGCCAGGACTTGTTTGCATGAAGCTACTTATTACAGATATCATACCGAGCTGGGATGGCAGGACAAGGCTGAACGTCTTTTGAAGTTAGCAGCCGACGAAACCGATGCGATTATTAACAGCGGACGGTATGAAATTTATAATACGGGAAAACCGGAAAAAGATTATTATGAAATGTTCGTCATGGAAGATAAGACTAATCTTAAGGAAGCAATCCTTCCGGTGACTTATTTGGATGGAAAAAGAAAACATGGTATGAGCCGTACTTTATGGGAAGCTAATACCGGTTTTTCCAAGGATTTCATGGAAGGCTATTTGTGTAAGGATGGAAAGCCTATCTCTTTAAGTTCTTATTATAAAGGAGATGACAATATGCGTAACGAAACGGCAGATCGGGATCCCCGTTTGAAACAAACTGTTCTGACTTGGGATTTTCCGACTCGTGTAACCGTGTCAACAAATGACAGTACGTTCATAACGGAGGAATCTAAGTTTATCGATCAATATTGCTATACCGGCTATAAGTCTATCAAATATTTTATTCCGACCGATAAAGCTTTTGAGGCGAATAACAATACGTACGACGGAATCGCTTACCGTTATGCTGAAACATTGTTGATAAACGCTGAGGCCAAGGCTGAACTGGGTACAATCTCGCAAGTAGATCTTGATAAAACGATCAATGTGCTGCGTGACCGTGTTGGTATGCCTCATTTGACAACAAATGTTGGTTTTACGGATCCGAACTGGACCAAGTGGGGATACGAACTTTCCCCGCTGTTGCAGGAAATCCGTCGTGAACGCCGTGTTGAACTGGCCGGTGAAGGACGTCGTTGGGATGACCTGATGCGCTGGAAAGCTGGAAAGATTTGTGATAACATAAAAACGTATGTGGGTAAGCGCCAACCTGAAAAAGATGGTAAATATGCAATCGTATATCCTAATTATACGAATGAAGATTATTCTTATGAAGCCGGCAAGAGCCGTACATGGGATGATCGTTTATATTTACGTCCGATTCCTACAGCAGAACTACAGCGAAATCCGAATTTGCTTCCTCAAAATCCGGGATGGGATAAATAATATTAAAAGGGGCTGTATCATGCAGCCCCTTTTTGTCTCTTTTAAATCATGAAAATACTATGAATACAAGTAATATATTAATTGTTGGCCTTTGTGTTTGTACATTCTTGTCTTGTAAAGACGCGGAACCACCAGCTCCTATTTTGCCTGTTCCGACTCTGGAACAAGTTGCCTGGCAGAAAATGGAAAACTATGCTTTTGTACATTTCGGACTGAATACGTTCAATGATCTGGAATGGGGATATGGGAATACGCCTGCCGGAACATTCAATCCGACTGACCTGGATTGCGAACAGTGGGTGCGTGTCATTAAGGCGGCCGGACTGAAAGGGGTGATACTGACGGCCAAACATCATGACGGTTTCTGTCTGTGGCCTACAAAAACGGTCGATTATAATATTTCAAATTCTCCTTATAAAGACGGAAAAGGCGATATGGTCCGTGAACTGTCGGATGCCTGTAAGAAATACGGACTGAAATTCGGCCTTTATCTCTCTCCCTGGGATCGCCATAATGCCGAGTACGGACGGGAAGGTTATCAGAAAACTTATCATGAACAGATCAACGAACTGATTTCCAATTATGGTCCGCTGTTCGAATTCTGGTTCGATGGGGCGAATGGCGGAAACGGATGGTACGGCGGTGCCGACGAAAGCCGTTCTATTAACCCGAAAGCATATTACGGCTATGAGACGGCCCGCGAAATGATTAAATCCAAGCATCCGGATGCCATGATCTTTGGTGGAACCGTTCCGGATATCCGTTGGATCGGTAATGAGTCGGGCTGGGCGGGCGAAACGAACTGGGCCCCTTATTCATACGATAAAGAAGAACATTACAGCCAGGCCCAGTGGGGAATGAAAGACGGTGATAAATGGCTGCCGGGAGAATGCGATGTCTCTATCCGTCCGGGATGGTTTTATCATCATCGCGAAGACCATCAGGTCCGTACCGTTCCTAATCTGGTGGATCTTTATTATCGTAGTGTCGGTCATAATGCCAATTTCCTGTTAAATTTCCCGGTCGCTTTGAGCGGACAGATTCATCCGGTCGATTCGGCACGTGCTGTCGACTGGTATCACACCATCACGGCAGATTTGAAAGATAATTTACTGAAAGATATCAAACCGAAAGCCAGTGAAACCCGTGGTGGAACGTATAAAGCTGCCAATGTAACGGATGGTAACTGGGATTCTTATTGGGCTACCTCTGATGGGGTGACAACCGGGACGTTGACATTCCCGTTACCTGCCGGAACTTCTCTGAACCGGGTGCTGATACAGGAATATATCCCGTTGGGGCAACGTGTTTGTGCTTTTACGTTGGAAGTAGAGAAAGACGGGAAATGGATGCCTGTTGAAACAGCCGATACGCTTTCGACGATCGGGTATAAACGTATCGTTCGTTTTAAAACAACTCCGGCGGATGCCCTCCGTATAAGTTTTACAGAATCGAAAGGTCCGTTGTGTATCAATAATGTGGAGGCTTTCCTGGCCCCTCCGTTGTTGGAACAACCCTATATTATGCGTAATGCCCAAAACGAAGTACGCATCGGAACAGAAAGTGAAGGCGCCGATATTTATTATACGACGGATGGAACGGAACCGACTGCCCAATCTGCAAAATATGAGACACCGTTTATATGGGATACAAAAGGAACCGTAAAAGCCATTACTTGCGATCCTCAATCGGGTAAAACGGGACCGGTCGGCATGCGATATTTCGATCTTCCGGCTACTGATTATAAAGTTGTAAACCCTGTCGATGATCGTACGTCTTTGCTTTTTGACGGGAACGGTTATTCGACTTATTATTTGCCGGAAGGTAAAAATGAGTTGGCGATTGAACTGGCTGAACCGCATGTGATCAAAGGTTTTGTTTATACTCCGAATCAAGGGCGTGATGCGAGTGGTCATATCTCCAATTATCAGCTACTGGTAGATGGTATGTCTTTTTGTAAATATGGTTGACTCTTAGCAGAATCAACAAATGAAAGAAAAG
>OLIT01002035.1_pt1 | contig 15804 bp, 11 predicted proteins | sample 1601341 | NCBI WGS metagenome assembly OLIT01 (sample SAMEA2452121, study PRJEB22498) | human gut metagenome | biome: human feces; feature: human gut; material: feces | place: Australia | collected 2012
ATATTAACGCCTGTATGGCTCTCTTTTAGTACATCTGCTCCGCAGTCTCCATACACCGAATAACATCTTCCTAATGCCTTAATAATCAGCTAGAAATGTTCTCTGCTGTTATAACTTCATAATCAGGTATTATTTGCGGACAAATATTGAAAAACAATGGCTGGATATGGGAGTGTAATTTGCTGTATTATTATTTCTTGTACCTATCTCTGTATTGCTGTGGAGTAACTCCTGTCAACTTTTTAAATAAGCGGTTGAAATAAGAGTGGTCTTCATAAGCCAGCAGATAAGATATGTTCTTTATCGGCATACTGTCTGTTATCAATATAAGCTGTGCTTTTTCTATTTTCTTTTGGTTGATGTATTGCAATGGTGTGTTGTTTACTTCTTTTCTGAAAAGTCGGATGAAATGATCTTTGGACAGACAGGAGATTGCTGCCAATGAATCTATATCTATTGTTTTATAAATATTCTTTCGGATATAAGAAAGTACTTTTTGAATCCGGTCATCGTTTATTTCTGCCTTAGGCTGGGCGTCTTTTAAGAAACGTGCCATGAGCTGATAAACGATTCCCCGTGATTCTACTTTGTCACAAAAGGTGCGTTGTTTGTTCTTTATGATGTTCTTGATTAATGTGGGGTTGTTATCGTAGCTTGTAGGATCGGATTGTGGTAGCTGCATGGTGGGATTTATTCCGCACAATCTTTTAATAAGAGGCAGTTCTAAATCTCCTGCCGGTATCTCTGTCGGGAAACTAAAGTCCTCCAGGATGCTTGATTCTGATTGGTGGTCTTCGTATATGTGAAGGTAATAATGGGCAAAATGGGTATCACACAAATAACTGTGAGTTGTAAATGATGGAACCAGATAGAGATGATCCGGCTTTAATTCCTGTATCCCTGTCGGCAATAGGATACGGGCAGCCCCTTCGGTTACATAATAAAGTCTGGTGAATGGACTGTTCACGTTTCTCCAATTCCAGTCTGCGTTGTGGATGGCTAGTCCTACGTTTAATATAAGCAAATGTAGCTGGTCAATTGATTGTGTCATGGTTCAAATGATTGAATAGAAAACAAAGCTGCTTGCAAAATAACGATAACTATATTTATTATCCAATGGAAAAGCTATTATTTCATCTTGAATCACTCGTTTTCGTGTCGGAAGAACTGTTTTTAGATATAAAAATCGATAATGTCCTATGTGATGACGTCTTTAGATAGTAGAAATGCCGAATTGCTCTTTATCTTTGCATTCACACAAATGTGGAGGAATACATAAATAACTATACCATGAAAACAAGACTATTATTATTGGCTTCTGCTCTGTTATTATCGTCAGAGATGGCAATGGCTCAGGATTATTCTGTACCTGTCTCAGAAAAGAATGAAAAAATGATGGAAGGAAAGTTTAAGCCTACCTGGGAATCTCTGCGAAATTATAAAGTACCGGAATGGTTTAGAAATGCCAAGTTTGGTATTTGGGCGCATTGGGGACCACAGTGTGTAGAGGGCTCCGGTGACTGGATGGCGCGTGAACTGTATTTTGAAGGTTCAAGGGCTTATAATCATCATGTGAAGCATTATGGGCATCCGTCAGAGGTGGGGTTTAAAGATATTATCCCTCTGTTTAAGGCCGAAAGATGGGACCCGGATAAATTGGTTGCACTATATAAGAAGATAGGGGCACAGTATTTTTTTGCATTGGGCAATCATCATGATAATATGGATCTTTGGGATAGCCAATACCAGCCGTGGAATTCGGTGAATATGGGCCCAAAAAGAGATATTCTGGCGGAATGGGAGAAAGCAGCACGTAAATATGAGCTTCCTTTTGGAATTAGCTTCCATGCCGATCACGCCTGGACCTGGTATGAACCTTCACAGCGTTATGACAGGGAAGGTCCGAAAGCCGGTATTCCTTATGATGGAAAGCTGACTAAGGAGGATGGTAAAGGAAAATGGTGGGAAGGGTATGCCCCCCAGGATTTATATGCACAGAATCATCCGCTGAGTGAAGGCAGCTGGAGCAATGGTATGATCCATAAGCAATGGGCATGGGGAAAGGGTGTTTGTCTGCCTACTCAGGAATATTGTACGAATTTCTATGACCGTACCTTGGATGCTATCAACCGGTATCATCCGGATTTGATTTATTTTGATGTGACTGTACTTCCTTTTTATCCTATCAGTGATGCGGGATTGAAGATTGCCGCGCATTTCTATAATCATAATATGGCGGATCATAAAGGTAAGCTGGAAGCTGTGATGCTCGCTAAGATACTGGATGAACAACAACGTAAAGCTTTAGTCTGGGATGTGGAACGTGGTGCTCCGGATAGGATTATCGAAGAACCCTGGCAGTCGTGCTCATGTATTGGCGGTTGGCATTATAACACTTCTATTTATGAACACAATGGTTATAAATCGGCAGCGTCAGTTGTAAAACTCTTAGTCGATATTGTCAGTAAGAATGGTAATCTGTTGCTCAGCGTTCCTCTTCGGGCAGATGGGACATTTGATGAAAAAGAAGAAGTGATTCTAAATGATTTGGGCGACTGGATGGCTGTTAATAAAGAAGGTATTATTGATACCCGTCCGTGGAAAGTCTTTGGAGAAGGTCCGATAGCAGAATCTTCCGTTCCTATCAATGCGCAGGGCTTCAATGAAGGAACTTATAATAGAGCAACTTCAAAAGAAATTCGGTTTACACAAACTGACAAGAATTTATATGCGATAGTGCTGGCATGGCCGGAAGAGAAACAGGTCATTATTAAATCGTTGGCGGCAGGAAGTGAACAGTATCCCGGGAAGATTAGCAGAATCGACTTGCTAGGTTACGGAAAGGTTACATTCACTCGTACTGATCAGGGACTTATTATTAATATGCCTGATAAACGAGTGAATGAGATTGCTCCGGTGTTTAAAATAAGAAAGTAGATATCTGCTTTGAACTCAGAACATTTGTTCTGCAGTCTTCATACATTGCAATACATCTTCCTTATTCCCACAGAAAGGACCGGATTTTTCAATCTTTAATGTAGACATGGCAGCAGCAAATCGGCCTGCTTCTTCGATACTTGCACCCGATACCCGTCGATATAAATATCCGATTGTGTAGGTGTCTCCACAGCCAGTGGCGTCCACTACTTGCTGAGGCTTATAAGCAGGAATTCGGTAGAAATCTTTTCCATCGAATATGAGAGACCCCATACTGCCTAATGTGACTAATACCTCTTTGACTCCCCATTCATGCAGTTTTCGTGCTGCCTCGTGAGGATCGGAAAGTCCGGTAAGCACTTCCATTTCATGCTCATTCACTTTCAGGAAATGGATATATTGCAGGGCTTCCCGTTTGTCAGTCCAGTCTACCGGATATACATGGGTATCGCGGACTTCACGCAGGTATCCTTGTGAGTCGACAGCTATCAGCCCTTTTTGAGATAACTCCTTAATCACTTCTAAAGAAAAATCATCAGCTAACAGGGACCCGAGGTGATAAATCTCCGCCTCTATTTCCCGGAGTTGAGAAGCGGTGAAAGGATCGGCTTTAGTCAATACACGTTGTGTGCGGTCATCGGGATTTTCTCCATAGATATTCTCAAAGTATACGGAGTGTTTGCTGGGTAATGCAGTAACATTGATCCCAGTTTCACGCAGTTCTTCTACTACCTTTATTTCTGTAGCACCGACGGCTGTAATCAATGCATAGTCAATGTCATTGAAATGACGAATGGCATGTGAACAATAAAAAGCAGTACCTCCAGGCATGTAGACTGTATTTAGAGGAGTGACTACTTTGTCTAAAGTAATATGACCGATGCAGCAAAGTTGATGTTTTTTCATATGTGTAATCAATGAAAAAGCCCTCAAGAATAATCTTGAAGGCTTTCTAGTTTATTTTGTGCGGATGATAGGACTCGAACCTACACGCCTCACGGCACCAGATCCTAAGTCTGGCGCGGCTACCAATTACGCCACATCCGCATGCGTCGCTTTTTGTTTAGCGGTGCAAAGATAGGAAGATTTTCTGATTTGACAAATAATTAGGCAATAAAGTTATTCGCTTAAGATTTCGAAAGCTTTTTCAATCAGCGTATCTTTATGCTTGGACTGGTCTTCTTCAGTCATATCAATGTCTATATCAGGTAAAATACCTTCTTCCAGTGGTTGCATATTTTTGTCGAAATGGGGGCTGGCGGAGAAGCGGATGCTCCACCCGTTTGGCAATTCCGATGTGAAAGGAAGTCCCGAACCGCCTCCTGTCTGGTCACCGACTTGGATGATATTGCCGTTGTCTATGCTACGCATCAGATTAACAAAGTCGTTGGTTGCACTGTAGCAACGGCGGTTGGTCAGTATGACGACTTTCTTTTGCCACCGGATGCTGTTGGAAGGTTCCAAATAGATTGGTTCCGGTTTGGAGAAGTCGCTATGTCCTGTTCCCGTCTTATGCTGTATATATCCGGTCAGGATTTTATTGTTGGTGAATCGGGCGGCGATGCGGGAAGAATTGGTCAGGTTACCTCCTCCGTTGTCACGTACATCGATAATCAGTCCGTTGCAGGTGGCCAGATAGACAAGGATTTCATCCAGATTGCCATCACCAACTCCGGAGCTGAAACTTTCGTAGCGGATATATCCGATATTGTTATCGAATATTTTGTATTTCATACCTGCCGATGTGTAGTAGTCTTTGCTGGCACTACCCAGATAGTATTGGTACAGAATATCTTCCCGGTAGTTCCACGGATATCCCTGATACCATGCATCGTAATAAGAGACACGCTTGGCGGATGAAAGATTGACATGGCCGTCTTTCAGGATATAGAGCATCTCGCTAAGTTTATCGAAAAGGTCGTCATTGGACATGCCCGGCACAATCAGTTTGCTGTATTTCTCATGAACAGCGTCCCAGTCAATGCCTTTCGAGTCCAGAAAGCAATACCGTTCGTCAATGATCTTCCACAGTTGCTCGAAGTTTCCTACAGGATCATCTGCGAAATCATCTTCTCCGATACATCCCGTCTGTATGGGGAGGCAACAGAGCAGCAAAAGTATTTGTATAATTCTATTTCTCATTCTTAATCTTTCAGTTCTTGTCTATAGTCTTTTAATTTTCAACTTTCCACTTATTCTAGTATGCCCTTACCGATGAAGGCAGCCCTGTACCTTTTTTGTTGGAAAGCCGATACAGGTCTTTCACAAACCCTACCATAAATACATGAGAGTAAGTATGTGTCTTAATCCCGTTTACGTTGGATTGCTGCAAATCTGCCAGATAACTGAAACGCATCTTGGTATATCCTATTGGCAGATCGACAGAAAGCATCTGACGAAGGGAGGGCTGATTGTGGAGAGAGGTAAACTGGATGACTCCGCCGGAGTTACCCAGTGAGAAAATTTCGTAATAAGATTGCCCGTAGTGCGGTGAGAACATGAGCCCGATCACCGGCAGGTTGACCTGATAGCGGAGCACCATCGGATAGCGTTTGATTTTCAGGTGCCAGATGGCCATTCCCGAAGCGTCCAGATTGACATATGCCCGTGCAGAAGCCGGATTGTTACTATTGCGAAGGTTGTAAACGAAGCCTCCGTTGGCGTCAAACAGTCCTCCTGCCAGTAACTTGAAGTTTTCGGTCAGACGAAACTGATAATGAAGGCCGTAATTCCAGTTGACGAGTCCGGAAAAGGTATTGTTGTTGTCTGCGCGGTTATGTGTATAGCCGACGTCTGCCTGAAAGAAGTTCTGCACAGAAACATTTCCGTCGAACAATTTTGTCATCCGAATCGTCTCGCGGGAAATGCGGAAATCTATTCCTTTATATTCCTGAGGCGAAAGATAGGTGTCGAACACGTTGGTAAATCCGACCCCGTACATGGTGGCACGTGTTACATAGCGATGAGCTTGCAGACTGTCGGTCTGCGCCTGTAATCTTGTGCAAAGGGCGAACAGGAGGTATCCTGTCAGCCCTAGGTATAATAAGTTTTTCTTCATTGGCACATTGGGTATTTTTTACCGCATGTATACGTTAGCTAAAACAGCTTCATCTGTCCCGTAATTTCATCAATGATGTCCCCTTCGCTTTTATCGCTGTCCGGGTCCAGATTTTCCGGTTCTTCTGCCGCTTCTTCGGGCTGTTCCTTTACCGGTTCCGGGAAACGGGTAGGTTCAAGCTCGTTGATGGTATCCACCGTGTAGGTAGTGATTCGCTTCCCTTTGGCTTTGAAACCTTTCACTGCGATAAATTCTTCCGCATCAATCACCATCGCTTCACGGAAGCTGTCGTGACCGCCAAATATAACTTCCAGACGAGGATAGTACTCGTCAGTCAGGAGGATCAGACGGGTATTCTTATTTTCTCCCAGATAGTTCTGCTTGCGGTTGGAACCCTCAAAACAGAAACGTTTCAGATATGGATAGTTCTGCTGGTCGGCGTCATAAAGCGCGGCAGTCCATATCTTGTTCGGGTCAAACTTCTCGACAATGCTGACATTGTCCTCGTAATGGTTGCTCAGGTCAAAGTTAGTGGTGTAGAACTCGCCATTGTTGAGCACCACCAGAATGGTGTCGTCGCTTTGGAATTCTCCCAGATATTCTCCCCGTCCATCGTAGTTGAGGCGCAGGATATCACGGTCGAACCATACCTTTCGCCCTCCGAGGGTGGAACCGCCTTTTTGCTTCAAGGCAATCTTATGAACCGGCAGACGGGTGAGGATCACTCCTTGTGCCTGACGTCCTTTGATGCTGATTTCGCTGAAATCACGTTCGAAGATAATGCGTCTTACGCGTGGGTTCGGCTTTAATGTCACTTTGATGATTTCGGCTTCTCCGTTCGGGTTGGCGCTGAAATAAGTGATGCGTGAGTCCGGTGTTCCTTGCGTGACATCGTATTCACGGTCGCGAACCACACCTGTCACGGCAAAACGTTTGATATACGTCGTTCCTTCTTTGCCGTCCCGATAAGTGATGTTGTAGATGGTTCGCTTGTCATTCTTCTTGAAGACATTGACATAAAGTATGTTTTTGCCTACAAATTTTTTGTCGGCTACCGGGGTGACGATATATTTACCATCCCGGAAGAAGACGATTACATCATCGATATCTGAACAGTTGGCGACGAATTCGTCTTTCTTCAAGGCTGTTCCGATAAATCCTTCTTCGCGGTTGATGTAGAGTTTCTCGTTGGCTTCTACCACTTTGGCGGCTTCGATGGTGTCGAAGTTGCGCAGTTCGGTGCGGCGCGGGAAGTTCTTTCCGTATTTGTTTTTTAGCATCTGGTACCAGTTTACGGTATAGTCCACGATGTGAGCGAGGTGATCGTCGATTTCGGCAATCTCTTCTTTCATACGGGCGATCAGTTCATCAGCTTTGTCGGTGTTGAACTTCAGGATGCGTCCCATCTTGATTTCCATCAGTTTGAGAATATCCTCTTTGGTTACTTCACGGATAAAGCTCGGATAGAAAGGAGTCAGGCGGTCGTCGATATGTGCGCAGGCAGCGTCCATGTCTTTGGATTGCTCGAACTCTTTGTCTTTATAGATGCGTTCTTCGATAAATATCTTTTCGAGGGAAGCGAAATGGAGTGATTCCAGTATTTCCCCTTTCTTGATTTCCAGTTCCTGTTTCAGCAGTCCCAGTGTGTTGTCTGCCGACTTTTTCAGCACTTTGCTGACAGTGAGGAAGTGGGGTTTGCTGTCATCAATCACACAGCAGTTGGGGGAGATACTTACTTCGCAGTCGGTAAAGGCATATAATGCGTCAATTGTTTTGTCCGATGATGTTCCGGGTGCCAGATGTACCAGTATCTCTACGTTGGCAGCTGTGTTGTCGTCTACTTTACGTATCTTGATTTTTCCTTTGTCAACTGCCTTTAGGATAGAGTCGATGACGGTAGAGGTAGTCTTGCCATATGGAATCTCCGTGATAGCCAGTGTCTTGTTGTCCAGCTTGTTGATTTTAGCACGTATTTTTACCGCTCCGCCACGTTCTCCGTCGTTGTATTTGGCAACGTCGATGGAACCGCCTGTCTGGAAGTCGGGATATAGCTGGAACGACTCTCCACGCAGATAGCTGATAGAGGCATCGCAAAGTTCGTTGAAATTGTGAGGTAATATCTTGGATGAAAGTCCGACAGCAATACCTTCCACTCCCTGTGCCAGCAATAGAGGGAATTTGACAGGGAGAGTCACCGGTTCTTTGTTTCTGCCGTCGTATGACAGTTTCCATTCGGTGGTTTTAGGATTGAATACGATGTCCAATGCGAACTTGGAAAGGCGTGCCTCAATATAACGGGGAGCTGCCGCACCGTCTCCGGTGAGAATATTACCCCAGTTACCCTGACAGTCAATCAGCAGGTCTTTCTGCCCCAACTGTACCAGTGCATCGCCGATAGAAGCATCACCGTGCGGATGGAACTGCATGGTGTGTCCCACAATATTTGCCACTTTGTTATACCGCCCGTCGTCCAGACGTTTCATGGAATGTAGAATACGTCGTTGTACAGGCTTCAAACCATCATTGATGTGGGGAACGGCACGTTCCAGAATCACATAAGAAGCATAGTCCAGAAACCAATTCTGGTACATGCCTGTTAACTGATGCTTTACGTTTTCGTCCCGCGCGTCCGCCGGTTTGTAGTCTGAATGTCCTTCCGTTATCTCGTTGATTTCGTCACTCATATATCAATCTTCGCTTTGCTTTAACAACAAATTTTCTTCTATCCATCAAAAAAAGGAGGATGTGCACGCAAAAATACGAAATAAATTCAATATGAGGACGAAAAGAACTCACGTTTTTTATGATGCTGACAGCTTCAGTAATCCTTTGTTTTCTTGTGTAAACTTCCCGAAGACTTGACAAAGCCCTTTTTATGTTGTATATTTGTAGTCGGCTATCCAGCTTTAATTAAAACCTGAATCAATGAAAAAAGAATTGTTTTTTGCTGCATCTGATAGGAAGTATATGCCTTTAATTTGGTATGATATACTGACAATATAACGAATAGAAGTCTGAGAAAACAGACTCTGTGAGACTCATTTATCATTGATGGGCTGCGAATTCTTAGCGGGTTTGCAGCCTTTTTTGTTGCATAAAATTAAAGATTAATCTTTGAAAAGGGGAATTTGAGTTTATAATAAACTGGGGGGACGTTTATAATAAACGATGCAGGAATTTATTAGAAACGTTTGTCTGGTTTATAAATAAAAGGTTGAAGTTTTTCATGGGAGCTTGGTCGGGGTGTTGCAGTATCTCTGCCACGGATGTGCTTATATGGTGAAATATGATAACATAAACTCTGTTCGCTTTATGATACAAAGAAGGAGCGTGTGTCAGAGTCAATAGTAACAAAATTCTCCTCCTTCAGGAAGGAGGAGTCCCCGTAGGGGGAGGTGGTAGGTGAATACATAAACTATTGATATTCAATTGTAAAGTACACCTACCACCCCGGCTTTCAGCCACCCCTCCTTCCCGAAGGAGGGGAGTTTAGTTACTTTTGACATACCCTCCAACAAAACTATAACCTAATGAAAAAACGAGGAAGAGGGGGCGGGGTTATACCCGTATTTCCCAACCTTTTTCGTATTCTCTGCCCCAAAGCTTGTTAGCTTCCAGATCGTTCAGAATACGTCCGCTTCCCGGATCAATATCTAAAGAATGACCTACGCGCTGTGCGATATTGCCTAACTGTACTAACTGAGTACTGATGCAGGCATCTACAATGCCGGAATTCAGCTTACCGCCTTTGCGGATGGCGTCAAACCAGTTTTCGAAGTGATAAGCATCCAGCTTTTCCGATGGATTTAGCAAATTACCAGTTTCAAACTTCAAGTTACTTTTTACATCTTTGATTACTTTCCCTTGTAAGTCTGTTATTTTGTACTCATTGCCTCCACTGATGAAAAGGGTGCCTGTTTCTCCGTAGAAAGCGGTACCTACTCCGTATCCGTCTACCGGTGTGCTGTTGCAACTACGTCCTTCCCAAGAGCAGGATGCTTCGTCGCCGAACTGGAAAGTAATGAGTTGTGTATCCGGAGTTTGCCAGTCGTCCTGAAAGCGATAACGTCCTCCGACAGAATCTACCTTTGTCGGATAATCAACGCCCAGCCCCCAACGGAGGATATCAACGAAATGAGTTCCGTTATTCAATGCTTCACCGGTACCCCAGTTCCAGAACCAGTGCCAGTTATAATGAATATAATTGTCTTTAAAATTGGGTACCCGTGGTGCAGGACCTTGCCATAAATCCCAGTCCAGATAGTCGGGTACAGGAACCACTTTTCCTGTGCCGATAGAAGGACGGTTGTTGACATACCAAGACTTGGCATATCTTACTTTCCCGATTGCCCCAGACTTAATCTCTTCTATTGCTTTGATAACATTCGGCCACGAACGACGCTGGTTGCCGACTTGGACAATCCGGTTATATTTAAGCGTCGCCCTGACTAACATTTCATTCTCTGCCGGATTGTGGCTGGTCGGTTTCTCCAGATAAACATGCTTTCCTGCTTGCATAGCCATAATGGCTGCTTTGGCATGCCAGTGGTCAGGCGTGGCAATGACTACCGCCTCAAAATCGTCCGATTCCAGCATTTTGCGGATATCTTTTTCTCCTTTGGGAGTGCGTCCGCTTATTTTATGAATATCTGCCTGACATCTTTCAAGTGCTCTTGAATCAACATCACAAAGGTAAGTAACTTCACAACCTTTCATCTTGGCAAATCCTTGTGCCAAGGCATTACCTCTGGAGTTTACACCAATGACTCCGATTCGTATTTTTTCGTTCGCACCCAGGATTTCCTGATAACTATTTGAACCGAAGCCGGGAATAATGCTTCCCAAGGAAAGGGCGGCCGTGCCTGCAACTGTTTTTTTGATAAAATCTCTTCTTGTTGTCATAGTGTTTATTTTTCCTCAAAGTTAAGCTGTTATTAACTGATATCAGACTTCTTTTCCGTCAATCAATCTTCAAAAAACGTAAAGCTGTTACTTCTTTTTTCGAAGGAGATGGCGTAACCCGATAATGAGTATACGCGGAATCCATAGTATGAAATAGATGAAAAAACTGATAACGAGCACATACCCCAGTTGAGTGAATATTTCAATCCACGGACGTGTATAGACAAGGATTGCAATAATATTGATTGCAAAAGAGAGAAGAAAGCATATCAGATAAATGTTTCTTTCCCTTTTAATTTTTTGGGAGGTGATGATGATATCTTTCATAATTTAAAATTTCATATATGGTATTTTATATTCGTCGGGGAAAAGGATATGTCGCTCTTCCTCCATTGCTTGATTGCCAAGCAGGCAAAGTACGGTGGAGCAATAGGCTTCTTCTACCACATTTTGTGCTTTTTCTCCAGTGATACATGATTGGCAGAAAGAAGAGAGAATGATATCGGAACCATCTTTGTCGGCTCCGATCATGCTCAGCCCGTTGTTGACGTTAATGTCTCCTTCAATAACAAAATGTGGCGTGTATTCCATTTTTGTTTCCGGTCTCCAACTGGGTCCGGCTGTCGGGATAGCAGCGAATACTTTATCCTTAACCTGTCCGATAAGTTGCCGGATGCCCGATGTTGAATGGTCCTCTTCCAGATAATAGATACCTTTTGCCATTTCCATAGTACCTTTGTGCCCGAGGATCTGGTCTTCCATACCGTTGAATTTATTGGAAATCAACGATTCGTAGGCAATCTTGGTTCCGTCGGAGTATCGGTAAGTCACATTTACGCTATCGTATACTTCGCGACCGTCTTTCCAGTAGACAATGTCACCCATACCGATGATGCTTACCGGCATTCTTTTAGCTGCCCAGTTGCATACTTCCAGTTGGTGACAGGCCAGTTCGGTCATTAATCCGCCTGAGCTTTCTTTGTACAATCGCCAGTTGATTTTATGTTCCAGTTCCGGTGAGGGGACGGGACGGCGCCAGTCTGCATTTCTGAACCAATGGCAGCGCATTCCTACCACATCTCCGATGAGTCCGGAATGAATCATTTGCATTCCTTTGATATACTTCTCGTCATACATGCGCTGCATACAGAAGTAGAGAACCTGGTTGGTCGTTTGATAGGCATCATATATAGCTTTGCATTCGTCTAAAGTCCGTGCCATGGCTTTTTCACAGAATACGTGTTTGCCGGCTGCCAGGGCATCCAGTACAATGGGAGCATGCCAGTTCAACGGAGTAGAGATAATTACGCCGTCAATATCTGCCGATTCCAAAAGCTTCCGGTAGTCAGTGTATGCTTTGGCACCCGGACATAACTCTACTGCTTGTTGGAGGTTAGGAGCATAATTGTCACAAACGGCAACAATCCGGGCATGGGGAATCTCTTTTAGATTGTGGATATGATACTGTCCCCTGGAACCAGTACCGATTAAAGCGATCCGGGCTTTCTCGTTGCGGATTTCTTTAAGCTTTTCGGGTGTGCAGGAAGACAGCCAGGGTGTGCTTGCCAGCAGTGCAGTTCCTCCTGCGATATATCCCAGACTTTTGATGAATTGTCTGAGATTCAAATCGACTCCTTTTTCTATTTTGTTTCTCATATTTTATAGAGTATATATAGTTCCTTTTATATGTTTGAAGTTCTCGTTGATCTGTTCCCGTTGCTGGTCGTCGGCAATCATCCAGACTGTACTGAGTATTTCTGCATCCAGCGGATTGTCTGATAAGATACTCGTAACTTTTTTTTGTTCGTTGTAGATTCCTGTAAGCGGATTTATAATATGTCCGGTGTACTGTTCCGTATTCCCGGAAGTGGACAACGTATTGTCAGTAAGGCAGAATTCGTCAAGAGTTTGTTGAGTGTAAGGATTCTGCAAACTGACTTTCCAGCAGTCTCCATAAGGATGGTGTCCTATTCCCATAATCGAACTGTTGCCAAAATCGACGAAAGCATTCTCTATATTTCCCCGCAAGAGGATTTCTTGAATCTTTTTTAAGGCGTATCCCTTCGCGAAACCTCCAAAATCAAGTGTTACGGAAAAGTTGCTAAAAGAGATATGGTGATTGCCGTGAATTTGTATTTGTGAGAAATCGTTTAATGTGATGTCGAAAAGATGAAGAGTCTTTTCATAATAATATTGGCATGACCGTAGGATATCTTCCAATTCCGCACTGACAGAAACTGAATCTTGTTGTGTATGGCTGTTTAGCTTTGATACTTCACTTGTGGCATCAAATCGATTCAACATCTTATCCAACCTTTCTAACTCGTCGGTAATATGTGCCCAAAGCATGTTTAGTAGGGGAAGGTTGGAGTGAATCATCAGGATATCAAGACGTGTCCCCATAACATGAGGAATGAATCCATGAAACATGGATTCATCTGCATAATATTTTATTTCACTTCTTAACACGTGTCTGCGGCCTTTCTTATTTCTCTTTCTTTGCCAGCTCTACAGCTGTAGTGGTAATATAATATTTAGATATTGTATTCTCGTTTTCCCATTCCGGCATATTTTTATCATGCAAATAGCCAAGGAATGCTTCTGCTACTTTACTGAAGTGAGCTTCATGTCCCAGCCTGTCCGCCTGTGGTATATCAATCAGATAAAGTCCTTCATTCATTTTTTTGACGGATAGGAACGGATAGGTCGCCTGCAGTTGTTTGATGCCCTTTTGCAACTGGCTCTCAAATTCGGAGTGATCAGACTCTGCAGCTCTTTGGATGTAGAGTTGTTTCACAAAACCGCTTTCTTTGTCCTGAATTGTTTTCAATGTAGCCTTACTTCCTTTCTTAAGGGAGGTAAAAGTGTCGCCACCATCACTTGGAGGAGTGTAATTCCAGATAACCTTCATACCTATATGAATCCCCTTTACTGTGTAATTTAGGCTACCATTCGCTAAAACTTCCAGCACATTATTATTGATATATTTGTTCAAGAAGGCGGGGAAGGTGTCAGCCTGCGTCGATTGCGAAAATTCAGGTAATGTAATGCGGGTAGGCCAATGTCTGGCTTTCAATACTTCTACATCCGACTGATAACGGATGGTTTCGTTGGGGAAACATTGCCAGTTGACCAGATCGATAAGATGAGTGGTTACATCTGCAATACCTTCTCCTTGTTGCTCTGTGTCATAATACCATACCGGACGAATCAGTGGCTTGCCTGATACATTCTTAAAGAAATGATGAACACTTTCCATAGAAACTGACGGATCATTCAAAGACCCTTTTTGCAATTCACCAAAAAGATCCGGATTGTTCAGTAATGATTTTTCGATGATATTCAGGATGTCATATCGTTCAGTCATCAAGTCGTAAAGGAGTAATTTCCTTTCCTTTGCCAATTGATATGCTTGAATCAGTAAGTCGAAATCCTTCTTGTTAATGGCCAAAGGCTTGTCGGAAAGCACATTGTATCCTGCTTTGATAGCTTCCAGAATATAGTTTGTTTTTTTCTGGTTGTTTCCGGCAAGCACGACTACATCTCCTTGACGGTCGGAAAGCATCCTGGAAAGATAATCGCCCCCAATATATATTTCTTCTTTCCAGGATGTGGGATTCTCCGCCCGTTGATTATAGCTATTTATGTCGTTCAGATATTGTTTGACTTCCGCTCCTTCGGGAGCATATACCCGAATTGTGTCGTTCACTGAGGCCAGCGGATTCTTTTGCAACAGACTGGCATGAAAATGTCCTGGGTCGAGGACCACTATTTTTACGTTCGGATTCATATTTTTGTCATGACTGTTGTTTGCCTGCTTTTTGGAAAAGGAGCAGGAAGCAACTATTAATGAGATGGTCAGGATCCCGATGTGTCTGTATGTGTACCTCATGTGCTATTTTTATTTGTAGGTTTTAATTAGCTTCTGTGCATCTTTCAGCCCTTTTCGGTATGCCTCCTCCATGGTAACGATTTTGCCGTTCTGCTCTTTGCTCATATTGGAAGCTTTCATAAAAGTGAATATCTCAATTGTTTCTTCTTTCGAAATCGGAGCTACTCCGGTCTTGAAAAAAGTGAGTATTTGATCGAGCAAAACTTTGTAACCTTCATATCCTCCTGCTGCTATTGCACCTTTGGGGGTATAAGCTGTACCGCCATAAATGGCCGGACCTTCTTTGATTCCCCTGAAAGTACCTATCCGCCCGTCTTTCCAACGGCCTACCACTACATCAGCATCTTGGGAAGACATACGGTTGACTGACTCGCAACCGGTTCCCATAAGAGTATAAAGCGTTTCTACTCCGTGAATGCCATAAAAACCGAAATCGGGGTGAGTCGGTTCTACCTTGTGAGGAGAATAACAGTCAGCTCCCAGAATTTTGCCGAACTCTCCGTTTCTCAGCTTTTGATTCTGTGGAGAATATCTGAGTGCAGAAGAAGAAAAGATAGGCACATTGTATTTCTCCGCCATTTCGTAAATGGCAATAGCTTGTCCCAATGTCGCTCCAATAGGCTTGTCGATATAGCATATTTTTCCGGATTTGAATACTTCCATTGCTTGTTCGAGGTGGATTCTACCGTCGTTTGTTTCAAGCATGACGCAATCTACCTTGTCAAGCAATTCCGCTATGGAAGATGTAATCTCCACACCGTGTTTCTTGACCTCTTCTATATATCCGGGAATTCGTTCGTAACTGGACTGGATAGTCTTTGAACCATAAGGGTAAGCTGCTACGACTTCGAACTCTTTGACAAACTTATCGTCAGAGTCTCCGTTCAGTAGCTCGGTGAAAGCTGTAGAATGGGAAGTATCGAGCCCGATAATTCCTATTTTAATTACATCCTGCGCATATAGTCTGAAGCTGACAGACAAGAAAGCAAGGAGGATAAATAAGATATTTTTCATA
>OLIT01002037.1_pt1 | contig 15790 bp, 9 predicted proteins | sample 1601341 | NCBI WGS metagenome assembly OLIT01 (sample SAMEA2452121, study PRJEB22498) | human gut metagenome | biome: human feces; feature: human gut; material: feces | place: Australia | collected 2012
CTTCCTGATTGGAGCAGACATTCATCGCAGCACCCGAAAGCACATAAGACGGACGGACAAGTACAGGAAAACCGACCTCGTCAACAAATTCATTGATATCATCCATAGAAGTCAGTTCACGCCAACGCGGCTGGTCTACACCAATACGGTCGAGCATGGCAGAGAATTTCTCGCGATCCTCAGCGTTGTCAATGCTTTTGGCACTTGTACCGAGAATATTGATATTTTGTGCATCCAGGCGCAATGCCAGATTATTCGGAATTTGTCCACCGGTAGATACAATGACGCCATGTGGATTTTCGAGTTCCAGAATATCCATTACGCGTTCGAAAGTCAGTTCATCGAAATAGAGGCGGTCGCACATATCGTAATCCGTAGATACGGTTTCCGGATTATAGTTAATCATAACGCTGCGCCACCCTTCCTTGCGGATTGTATTCAATGCCTGAACACCACACCAGTCGAACTCAACCGAAGAACCGATACGATAGGCACCGGAGCCTAGTACGACGATAGATTTATGGTCACCCAGATAATGAACGTCATTTGCTACACCACTATAAGTAAGATATAGATAATTAGTTTGTGCCGGGTATTCGGCAGCCAGAGTATCAATTTGTTTCACAACGGGAAGAATACCCGCACGTTTGCGATGATTACGGACATAGAGAATGCCGTCTTCCATATCACCTTCATAACCAATGGCACGGGCAATCTGGAAATCGGAGAAGCCTTGCACTTTCGCTTTCTTCAGCAATTCTCCCGGCAAGTCGGTAATCTGTTTGTGATTGTTTCCCCAACTGTGCAGTTCTTCGGAAGTCTGCATAATATTCATCAGTTTCTGAAGGAACCACTTGTCAATCTTTGTCAGTTCATGTACCTGATCAATTGTGTATCCGGCACGGAATGCTTTCGATATTACAAAAATACGTTTATCGGTCGGCTCACGAAGTGCTTTGTCAATATCAGAGATAACCAGTTCTTTGTTTTCCACAAATCCGTGCATTCCCTGTCCGATCATACGAAGACCTTTCTGGATCGCTTCTTCAAAAGTACGACCGATAGCCATTACTTCACCGACTGATTTCATTGAAGAACCCAATTCTTTGTCTACCCCATGGAATTTACCCAAGTCCCAACGAGGAATTTTACAGACCACATAATCCAGAGCAGGCTCGAAGAAGGCGGAGGTCGTTTTTGTTACGGAATTTTTCAAATCGAAAAGTCCGTAACCCAATCCTAATTTAGCGGCAACGAAAGCCAGCGGATAGCCGGTTGCTTTGGAGGCCAAGGCTGATGAACGGGAAAGACGGGCATTTACTTCAATCACCCGGTAATCTTCGGATTCCGGATCGAAAGCGTATTGTACGTTACATTCGCCCACGATACCGATATGGCGAATGATACGGATAGCCAATTCACGAAGTTTATGATATTCTTTGTTAGTAAGCGTTTGAGACGGAGCAATAACGATAGACTCACCGGTATGGATACCTAGCGGATCGAAATTCTCCATATTACAAACAGTAATACAGTTATCGAAGCGGTCGCGCACTACTTCGTATTCCACTTCTTTCCAGCCACGGAGTGATTTTTCCACCAATACTTGTGGGGAGAAGGAAAAAGCCTTTTCTACCAGAATATTCAGTTGTTCCTCGTTATCACAAAAACCGGAACCCAAACCACCCAATGCATAAGCAGCACGAACAATCACCGGATAACCCAGTTCTTTTGCTGCACGACGAGCATCTTCCGCATTTTCCACGGCTTCGCTCTTGATAGTCTTTACATTGATTTCATTCAGTTTCTGCACGAAAAGTTCACGGTCTTCGGTATCCATAATAGCTTGTACCGGAGTACCGAGTACCTTTACATTATATTTTTCAAGGACTCCTTCCTTATATAAAGCCACACCGCAATTCAAAGCGGTCTGACCGCCAAATGCAAGCATAATGCCTTCGGGTCTCTCTTTCTGAATCACTTTCTCTACGAAGTACGGAGTCACCGGCAGGAAGTAAATCTGATCTGCCACTCCTTCGGAAGTCTGTACCGTAGCAATATTCGGGTTGATGAGAATCGTTTCAATCCCCTCTTCTTTCAAGGCTTTGAGTGCCTGCGAACCGGAATAGTCGAACTCACCGGCCTCACCGATTTTTAGGGCACCGGAACCCAGCAGCAATACTTTCTTTATATTTTCTTTCATAATTGTCGGTTATTTAAGCAGGTTTACAAATTCATCGAACAGAAATTCCGTGTCCGTAGGTCCACTGGCAGCTTCCGGGTGGAATTGTGCCGAGAACCAAGGATTCGTCTTATGTTTAATTCCTTCGTTAGAACCGTCATTCATATTGATGAAAAGCGGCTCCCAATCTGCTCCTAACGTATTATTATCTACGGCATAACCGTGATTTTGGGAAGTGATGAAACATCGTTCCGTACCTACCATACGCACAGGCTGATTGTGGCTACGGTGTCCGTACTTCAGTTTATATATTTTGGCACCTCCGGCTTTCGAGAGTAATTGATTACCCATGCAGATTCCGAAGATAGGAAGTTTCTCGTTTTTCATTGCCTTGCGGATATTTTGCACCGCAGCATCACAGGTATCCGGATCGCCCGGACCATTGGAAATAAACAATCCGTCAAATTCAAGTCCATTGAAGTCATAATCCCAAGGGACACGAATCACTTCAACATCACGTTTCAGCAGACAACGGATAATATTAGTCTTTACACCGCAATCCACCAATACCACTTTCCTTTTATCCGCACCTTCATTATAGCGAATCACTTCCTTGCAACTTACTTTATCTACATAGTTAACGCCTGCATAAGTAGCTTCAAGAACATTGTCCGGTTCATCGTCAAAAACAATCTTTCCCAACATCACGCCATGTTCGCGGAGTACTTTAGTCAGTTCGCGGGTATCAATGCCTGTGATGCCGGGAACCTGCTCACGTTTCAGCCAGTCGCCGAGACTTTCAACAGCATTCCAATGACTGTATTCGTAAGAATAGTCACTTACGATAATCGCTTCCGCATGAATCTTCTCACTTTCCATAAAAGTAGCGAGTCCGTTCGGTTCGATTGAAAAAGGGGGAACTCCGTAATTTCCTATCAACGGATAGGTAAGAGTCATCAACTGTCCGGCATACGAAGGGTCAGTGAGACTCTCCGGATATCCGGTCATGGCAGTATTAAAAACTACTTCGCCCGCCACCGGCTTCTCGTAGCCAAACGACTTGCCGGAAAACCGGCTCCCGTCGTCAAGGATTAATGTCACATTTCTCATTCTTATTTTTGAATCGTTGTATGATTGTCAGAATTGATACAGCTGCTCTATGTAATTGATGAATGCCTGATTCACCATTTTCACGCCACCCGGCGTAGGGTAATTACCGCTAAAGTACCAGTCGCCCCGATGATTGGGACAGGCTTCATGAAGCCCTTCCAATGGCTGGTAGACGATTTCCACTTTAGCTTTCGTTCCCTTCGGAGTCAATAGTTCTACCATTTTGGCGGAGATTTCCTCATCCGTGAAAGGTGCATATATTTCTTTTACATAGTTCACCATTTGCTCTTTCGGCAAACCTATCTGATCTTTGGATTTCCGGTAGGCAGACGCAATTATATCTTTCATATCCCGCTCTTTCAGCAATTCGACAGCAGCTCTGAAAGCAATAAACTCACTCATCTTTGCCATATCGATACCGTAATAATCGGGATAACGGACCTGTGGGGAAGAAGAAACGATAACAATCTTCTTCGGACCAAGACGGTCGAGAATACCGATAATACTTTGCTTCAATGTTGTGCCACGCACAATACTATCGTCAATAATCACCAGATTATCGACACCGGAAACAAGGCTTCCGTAAGTGATATCGTAAACATGAGCCGCCAGATCATTTCGGCTGTTTCCTTCGGCAATAAACGTACGGAGCTTGATGTCCTTAATAGCCACCTTTTCACTGCGGATACGGCGGGAAAGAATAACTTCCAGTTCCTCCATATTCGGATTATGACCTAATGCAGCTATTTGCTGCACTTTTTCTTCATTCAGATAGTCATCCAGTCCCTGTAACATTCCGTAGAAAGCAACTTCGGCGGTGTTGGGAATAAAAGAGAAAACGGTATGGTCAAGATCGTTGTTGATAGCTTTCAAAATGTTCGGCACGAGTTTCTCGCCGAGCCGTTTCCGTTCCTTGTAAATATCGACATCACTACCACGGGAGAAATAGATACGCTCGAATGAACAAGCCTGTTTCTCACGAGGTTTGTTTATTTGTGATGTCCGCAGTTTACCTTCTTTACTAATCAATAATGCCTGTCCCGGTTGCAGTTCTTTAATATCTTCTACAGGGACATTAAAAGCTGTCTGAATGACCGGACGTTCGGAAGCCAACACAGCAATCTCTTCATCCTGATACCAGAAAGCAGGACGTATCCCCCACGGATCACGTATTGCAAAAGATTCACCGCTTCCGGTCAGTCCGCAAATGACATATCCCCCGTCCCATTCACGGCTGGAGGTACGCAATACGTTAGCCAAATCAATATGCTCTTCTATATAGTTGGTGATTCCCATGCCTGTAAGCCCTTCGGCCTCGGCAAGGTTGAACACACGTTCCACTTCACGATCAAGCCGGTGCCCCACTTGTTCCAACATGATATAGGTATCAGCATACTTACGGGGATGTTGTCCAATGGCTGTGATACGGGCAAAAATTTCATCTACATTCGTCATGTTGAAGTTACCGCAGAGAGCCAAGTTCTTGGCACGCCAGTTGTTTCTCCTCAAAAACGGGTGCACATAAGAGATACCGGATTTCCCGGTTGTCGAATAACGCAAATGCCCCATATACGTTTCACCCGCAAAAGGTAATGTACGTTTGGCAAACTCTGCATCATGCAATTGTTCGGAAGTCAAATCCTTGAAATTATTCTGTACATTCTCAAAGATTTCCGTAATGGCACCGGAACCTAAGGCACGTTCGCGAAACATATATTCTTCACCCGGATTGGCCTCCAGTTTAACACAAGCCAGTCCCGCACCTTCCTGCCCACGATTATGCTGCTTTTCCATTAGCAGATAAAGCTTGTTCAGACCGTACATCCACGTTCCGTACTTCTTCTCGTAATACTCCAGCGGTTTAAGCAGGCGTATCATGGCAACGCCACATTCATGTTTCAATTGTTCCATTTATACAAATCCAAATTACCTGTTATAAGTTACAAGTTTTACTCCACTGTTACTGATTTAGCCAAATTCCTGGGCTGGCCTACATCCATTCCCTTGCAAACCGCAATATGGTAAGCAGGCAACTGAAGAGGTACCGTAGTAATCAACAGATCGAGGCATTCGATTGTTTCGGGAAATTCGATACTACAATCGGCGATTTTGTTGATGACTGTATTTCCTTGGGCTTGAAGTTTTCCTTTGAAAACAACATAGTTTTCGATGATACTTCAGCCCTTTTATTAGGCTGGGAAAGGCTTTTCTTGTACCAATATAGCCTACCATTCCACGCACATTATAGCGTTTTTATTTTGGTTGCAAATATACATATTTCAAATAACATAAAGATTATAAATTCGATATTTATTTGACAGAAACGCACAAAAAAGTTGCAAATACATCAAAAAGTTAAATAATATATTATTTTTAGCTCAAAAAGAAACAAATTACAATCATCTTAAAATAATAGGCAACAGACTAACAATTTAAAAGCAATGCCAACGATTTTGATTACAAATTAAAAGAATATAGAATAGGCTTCTCATTTCGTGTCATAGAAATGATAGAATTTAGTATCATTATGAAATTAAATTTTTAATTTTGCCAAACATTTTGATACACCAAACAGGCATTATCATACAATAAAGATAGTAAGAATGAAGAAACAAGAACTTTTTAACAACAGAGCAAAAGGATTCCCTTACCAACGACATCCCAAACAGCCGGGCCTGTACGATGCGGCATACGAACATGATGCCTGCGGTGTTGGTATGCTGGTAAACATTCACGGAGAAAAGTCACACGACATTGTTGAGTCGGCTTTAAAAGTATTAGAGAATATGCGCCACCGCGGTGCCGAAGGTGCAGACAACAAAACCGGGGACGGTGCAGGCATTATGTTACAAATTCCGCATGAGTTTATTTTATTGCAGGGTATTCCCGTTCCGGAAAAGGGACGTTATGGCACCGGTCTGCTTTTTTTACCGAAAAAAGAGAAAGACCAGGCAACTATTTTGAGCATCATTATTGAGGAAATCGAAAAAGAAGGACTTACGCTGATGCATCTGCGTAATGTACCTACTTGCCCGGAAATTCTGGGAGAAGCGGCTTTGGCTAATGAACCGGATATCAAACAGGTATTTATCACGGGATTTACTGAGACAGAAACTGCCGACCGCAAACTGTATCTGATCCGTAAAAGAATAGAAAATAAAGTCAGAATGTCAGCCATTCCGGCGAAAGAGGATTTTTACATCGTTTCGCTCTCTACAAAAAGTATTATATATAAAGGTATGCTTTCGTCATTGCAGCTACGGAACTATTATCCCGACCTGACGAACAATTACTTCACCAGCGGGTTGGCTTTGGTGCATTCCCGTTTCAGTACTAACACTTTCCCGACATGGGGATTGGCACAACCTTTCCGCCTTTTGGCACACAATGGTGAAATCAATACGATTCGCGGCAACCGCGGGTGGATGGAAGCTCGCGAAAGTGTACTCTCCTCTCCCACTCTCGGGGATATCAAAGAGATCCGTCCGATTATACAGCCGGGCATGAGTGATAGTGCCTCATTGGACAACGTGCTGGAGTTTTTGGTAATGTCGGGATTGAGCCTGCCTCACGCAATGGCAATGCTTGTGCCGGAGTCTTTCAATGAGAAGAACCCTATCAGTGAAGATTTGAAGTCCTTTTATGAATATCATTCCATACTAATGGAACCTTGGGACGGACCGGCTGCCTTGTTATTCAGCGACGGACGCTTTGCCGGTGGTATGCTCGACCGTAACGGTCTGCGCCCCGCCCGTTACCTGATTACCAAAAATGATATGATGGTGGTTGCCTCAGAAGTCGGTGTAATGGATTTCGAACCGGGAGATATCAAAGAGAAAGGACGGCTGCAACCGGGTAAAATTCTACTGGTTGATACGGAAAAAGGCGAAATATTTTATGACGGTGAGCTGAAGAAACAACTGGCGGAAGCAAAACCGTACCGTATCTGGTTGTCTACAAACCGTATCGAACTGGATGAATTGAAAAGCGGACGCAAAATGCCTCATCATGTAGAGAATTACGACCGGATGCTCCGTACTTTCGGTTACTCAAAGGAGGATATCGAGAAACTGATTATACCCATGGCAAGTACCGGAGCCGAACCGATTCATTCAATGGGTAACGACACTCCGCTGGCTGTACTCTCGGACAAGCCGCAGTTGCTTTACAATTATTTCCGCCAGCAATTTGCCCAAGTGACAAATCCGCCAATTGACCCGCTACGCGAGGAATTGGTGATGTCATTGACGGAATATATCGGAGCAGTCGGTATGAATATTCTGACACCTAGTGAAAGCCATTGTAAAATGGTACGTCTGAATCACCCGATCCTAAGCAATACACAGCTGGATATCCTTTGCAATATCCGCTATAAAGGTTTTAAGACTGTCAAACTGCCGATGTTGTTTGAAGTAGCCAAAGGGAAAGCCGGATTACAGGAAGCACTGACCGAACTTTGCAAACAGGCGGAGGCCTCCGTAACAGAAGGAGTAAACTATATCGTCCTGACAGACCGGAATGTAGATGCCACTCATGCAGTGATTCCTTCACTTCTGGCAGTGAGTGCCGTTCATCATCATTTAATTTCTGTAGGGAAACGCGTACAGACAGCGCTGGTTGTGGAAAGCGGTGAAATACGTGAAGTGATGCACGCTGCATTATTGCTGGGATTCGGAGCAAGCGCCCTAAATCCATACATGGCTTTTGCTATTCTTGATAAGTTGGTAAAAAACAAAGATATCCAACTAGATTATGCCACGGCAGAGAAAAACTACATCAAGTCAATCTGCAAGGGACTTTTCAAGATTATGAGTAAAATGGGTATCTCTACGATCCGTTCTTACCGGGGAGCAAAAATCTTTGAAGCTATCGGTTTGAGTGAAGAACTGAGCAAAGCATATTTCGGAGGACTAGGTTCACCGATTGGAGGTATCCGATTGGAGGAGGTAGCTAGAGACGCCATTGCTTTCCATAATGAAGGATTTGCAGCAGAGGCAGACGGATTATTACCGAATAAAGGTTTGTATTCTTTCCGTAAAGACGGAGAAAAACATGCCTGGAATCCTGAAACAATCAGTACATTACAGTTGGCCACCCGTTTGGGTAGTTACAAGAAATTTAAGGAATACACTCACTTGGTAGATGAAAAGGAAAAACCTATTTTCCTGCGCGATTTCTTAAATTTCCGTCGTAATCCGATTTCTATCGAACAGGTAGAACCTGTGGAAAGCATCTTACGCCGCTTCGTTACGGGTGCCATGTCTTTCGGTTCTATCAGCAAGGAAGCACATGAAGCAATAGCTATTGCCATGAATAGGATCCACGGACGCAGCAATACAGGTGAAGGGGGTGAAGATGCTGCCCGTTTCCAGCCGTTACCTGATGGAAATTCCATGCGAAGTGCTATTAAACAAGTAGCTTCCGGCCGGTTTGGCGTGACGACAGAATATTTGGTAAATGCAGATGAAATACAGATTAAAATTGCCCAAGGAGCCAAACCGGGCGAGGGCGGACAACTTCCCGGATTCAAAGTGAACGATGTGATTGCCAAAACACGTCACTCTATTCCGGGAATTTCGCTGATTTCTCCTCCTCCCCACCACGACATTTATTCTATCGAAGATTTGGCTCAACTGATTTTTGATTTGAAGAACATAAATCCACAAGCAAAAATCAGCGTGAAACTGGTAGCGGAAAGTGGCGTTGGAACAATTGCTGCCGGTGTGGCAAAAGCGAAAGCGGACTTGATTGTGATCTCCGGAGCGGAAGGCGGTACAGGGGCTTCGCCCGCTTCTTCTATCCGTTATGCAGGTATCTCTCCCGAACTGGGATTAAGCGAAACACAGCAGACATTAGTCTTGAACGGACTTCGTGGACAGGTAGTACTGCAAGCCGACGGCCAGTTAAAAACCGGACGAGATATTATCCTAATGGCATTAATGGGAGCCGAAGAATACGGTTTTGCCACTTCCGCCCTCATCGTACTAGGTTGCGTGATGATGCGGAAATGTCATCAAAATACTTGTCCGGTTGGAGTTGCCACCCAGAATGAGGAACTGCGCAAACGCTTCCATGGCCGTAGCGAATACCTAGTAAATTTCTTCACTTTCCTGGCACAGGAAGTCCGGGAATATCTGGCTGAAATGGGATTCACAAAAATGGACGACATCATCGGACGGACTGATTTGATTGAACGTAAATCGGGGACGGACGACCCGAATCCGAAGCACGCATTAATTGATTTCACAAGATTACTGACACGCATTGACAATAGTGCAGCTATCCGCCACGTCATTGACCAGGACCATGCTATTTCTACTGTAAAGGATGTGACGATTATTGATGCAGCTCAGGCGGCTATTGAACATGAGAAAGAGATTTCTCTGGAATATACGATAGCTAATACCGACCGTGCTATCGGCGCTATGCTTTCCGGCGTCATCGCCAAGAAGTATGGAGAAAGAGGATTACCGGAACATACGTTGAACGTGAAATTCAAAGGCTCGGCAGGTCAGTCATTCGGTGCATTCTTAGTACCGGGAGTTAATTTCAAACTGGAAGGCGAGGCTAACGATTATCTGGGAAAAGGGTTAAGCGGTGGTCGTATTGCCGTACTCCCTCCTATCCGTAGCAACTTCGAAGCTGAAAAGAATACGATTGCAGGCAATACGTTACTTTATGGAGCTACAAGTGGTGAAGTGTATATCAACGGACGTGTAGGTGAACGTTTTGCTGTACGTAATTCCGGTGCAGTAGCCGTAGTAGAAGGTGTAGGCGATCATTGTTGCGAATATATGACTGGAGGACGTGTGGTGGTTCTCGGACAGACAGGACGCAACTTCGCTGCCGGTATGAGTGGTGGGGTAGCGTATGTATGGAATAAGGAAGGAAACTTTGACTATTTCTGCAATATGGAAATGGTAGAACTTTCACTGATTGAAGAAGCCAGTTACCGAAAAGAATTACACGAACTGATTCGTCAACATTACTTATATACAGGTTCGAAACTGGCACGTACCATGCTTGATGACTGGAATCATTATGTCGATCAATTTATCCAGGTAGTGCCTATCGAGTACAAAAAAGTGCTACAGGAAGAGCAAATGAGAAAGTTACAACAAAAAATTGCAGATATGCAAAGAGACTATTAACCGACAACCGGCAGATGCCGGAGCCAGGTTTCCATGCGGGACTAAAATTAAACTTAAAACTTAAAGAAAATGGGAGATCCTAGAGCTTTTTTAAATATACCTCGACAGGAAGCGGGATACCGCCCTGTGAACGAACGAATCACTGATTACAGTCAGGTAGAACAAACATTGAATACAAACAGCCGCAAGTTACAGGCTTCTCGCTGTATGGACTGCGGCGTACCCTTCTGCCACTGGGCATGCCCGATAGGGAATAAACAACCGGAATGGCAGGACGCTTTATTCAAAGGGAAATGGAGAGAGGCATACGAAATCCTATCGTCCACCTGTGACTTTCCTGAATTTACGGGGCGTATTTGTCCAGCCCTTTGTGAGAAGTCTTGTGTACTAAAACTTTCATGTGACCAACCTGTGACGATTCGCGAAAACGAAGCGGCTATCGTTGAAGCAGCTTTTCGTGAAGGATATATACAAATACAGACCCCGGAAAGAAACGGAAAGAAAGTAGCGGTTATTGGTGCCGGTCCTGCCGGACTGGTCGTGGCCAATCAACTCAATCTAAAAGGATATTCAGTAACCTTATTTGATAAGAACGAAGCTCCCGGCGGATTGCTACGTTTCGGTATTCCCAATTTTAAACTGGATAAGAATGTGATTGACCGACGCATGAATATCTTAACTGCGGAAGGAATCAAGTTTGAAATGGGAGTAGAAATTGACGTCAATCATTTACCGGAGGGATTCGACGCTTACTGCATCTGTACGGGAACACCGGCAGCACGCGATTTAAGTATTCCGGGACGGGATTTGAAAGGTATTTACTTTGCACTTGAAATGCTGGCCCAACAGAATAGGATTCTGGAAGGACAAACTTTCTCCAAAGATAAATTAGTGAATGCCAAGGGCAAAAAGGTACTTGTCATTGGTGGTGGAGATACGGGGTCGGATTGCATCGGAACTAGTGTGCGCCAAGGAGCAACCAGCGTAACGCAGATTGAGATCATGCCCCAGCCACCCGTGGGACATAACCCGTCTACCCCCTGGCCGCAGTGGCCGGTAGTCCTCAAGACGACTTCCAGCCATGAAGAAGGTTGCATACGCCGCTGGTGCCTCACTTCCAATCAATTCCTAGGAAAAAATGGGAACGTAACAGGTGTGGAAGTGGAAGAAGTAGAATGGATTCCGGCAACAGACGGAGGACGTCCGACACTGAAACCTACCGGAAAAAAAGAGGTGATCGAGACAGATATGGTATTGCTGGCCATGGGATTCTTAAAACCGGAACAACCAAATTTTGCCGATAATGTATTTCTTGCCGGAGATGCTGCTACCGGAGCCAGTCTGGTGGTACGCGCCATGGCAGGAGGACGAAAGACGGCTGCGGAAATAGATACTTATTTAACAACTAAAAATTAAAGTTATGTGTGGAATAGCAGGTATACTCAATATAAAAGCTCAAACCAAGGAGCTAAGAGATAAAGCATTGAAAATGGCTCAGAAAATCCGTCACCGCGGACCGGACTGGAGTGGTATCTATGTAGGTGGAAGTGCGATTTTGGCACACGAACGCCTTTCAATTGTCGACCCGCAAAGTGGAGGGCAGCCTTTGTACTCTCCCGACCGGAAACAAGTACTTGCCGTAAACGGTGAAATCTATAACCACCGGGAAATCCGTACCCGATATGCCGGAAAATATGATTTTCAGACGGGAAGTGATTGTGAAGTTATTCTTGCCCTTTACAAAGACAAAGGCATTCACTTTTTGGAAGATATCAGCGGAATCTTTGCATTCGTTCTCTACGATGAAGAAAAAGATGAATTTCTGATTGCCCGTGACCCAATTGGCGTCATACCTTTATATATAGGCAGGGACAAAGACGGGAAAATATATTTCGGCAGCGAGCTGAAAGCTCTTGAAGGATTTTGCGATGAGTATGAATTATTCCTTCCGGGACATTACTATTACAGCAAGGAAGGGCAAATGAAACGTTGGTACGCACGCGACTGGACGGAATATGAAACTGTAAAAGACAACGATGCGAAAGCCGGCGATGTGAAAGAAGCATTAGAAGATGCCGTTCATCGCCAATTAATGAGTGATGTGCCTTACGGAGTACTTCTTTCCGGTGGCTTGGATAGTTCTGTTATCTCCGCCATTGCCAAGAAATATGCGGCCAAACGTATAGAAACAGACGGAGCAAGCGATGCATGGTGGCCTCAACTTCACTCCTTTGCTATCGGTCTGAAAGGTGCACCCGATTTGATAAAAGCACGTGAGGTTGCCGAATATATCGGTACCGTACACCACGAAATAAACTACACCGTGCAGGAAGGACTAGATGCGATCCGTGATGTTATCTATTTTATCGAAACGTATGATGTAACTACCGTACGGGCTTCCACTCCTATGTATCTATTGGCACGTGTCATTAAATCCATGGGAATCAAAATGGTGCTGAGCGGAGAAGGTGCCGACGAAGTTTTCGGAGGATACCTTTATTTCCATAAGGCTCCCACCCCACAAGCATTTCATGAAGAAACAGTACGTAAACTTTCTAAATTACACATGTATGACTGTCTTCGTGCTAATAAAAGTTTGTCAGCTTGGGGCGTAGAGGGACGTGTACCATTCTTAGACAAAGAGTTTCTTGATGTCGCAATGACGTTGAATCCGAAAGCCAAAATGTGTCCCGGAAAAAACATTGAAAAGAGAATCGTACGCGAAGCCTTTGCCGATATGCTACCGGAAAGCGTGGCATGGAGACAGAAAGAGCAGTTCAGTGACGGTGTAGGGTATTCCTGGATTGATACGTTAAAAGAAATAACCACTGCTGCCGTAAGTGATGAACAAATGGAAAACGCGGCCGGGCGCTTCCCTATCAATACCCCGCAAAATAAAGAAGAATATTATTACCGCAGTATCTTTGAAGAACATTTCCCCAGCGAAAGTGCAGCACGCAGTGTACCCAGTGTTCCCAGCGTAGCCTGCTCTACAGCAGAAGCGCTGGCATGGGATATCGCCTTCAAGAACCTGAATGAACCGAGCGGACGCGCAGTAAAAGGAATACATGAAGAAGCCTATACTTAACTGACGACAGAAAGAATCACAGAATCGGTTATTTCTGTTACTTTTTTGTAGTATTTCGATTCTAAATCCCAAGGATTAACGCAGATTAGCATATAATTGACTAATTTGCGTTTTCTTTTTTATAATTTTGAAGCCAAACCCAATTAAACCTATATAAACCCTTTAAAAGATAAAACGAATGAATTTAAAAAAAATGATGATAGGTTCCGCCCTTTTAATGGCTGCATGTTGTATGCAGGCGCAGACAAAAGCAATTGCTCACCGCGGTTTCTGGAAAACCCCGGGATCATCACAAAACAGTATTACATCACTTCTAAAAGCAGACTCTATCGGTTGTTATGGTTCAGAATTTGATGTTTGGCTTACTAAAGACAGCAAGTTAGTAGTCAATCATGATCCTGTGTACAAAATGAGACCTATGGAGTATTCTAAAGGAGACGCGCTCACTGGGTTGAAATTATCAAATGGAGAAAACCTCCCAAGTCTGGAGCAGTACTTAAAAGTCGGAAAAGAACATAATACTAAACTGATACTTGAACTGAAAGCACTTAACAGCAAAAAGCGCGAGACCAAAGCCGTTCAGGAAATTCTGGCTACGGTGAAAAAAATGGGATTAGAGAGCCGCATGGAATATATCACTTTCTCATTGCATGCCATGAAAGAGTTTATCCGCCTGGCACCTGCCGGCACTCCGGTATTCTATCTGAACGGTGAATTATCTCCGAAAGAATTAAAAGAACTCGGGGCTACGGGTCTTGACTATCACATGGGAGTGATTAAAAAACATCCCGAATGGATTAAAGAAGCTCATGACCTTGGTCTGAAAGTCAATGTGTGGACAGTGGACGAAGCCGAAGAAATGAAGTGGTTAATTGAACAGAAAGTAGATTTCATTACGACCAATGAGCCGGTTGTTTTGTTGGAAGAACTAAAAAAGAATAAATAAAACGTACACATTCAATACTCTATCCTTCAACATTAATGAAACAGCCCCTTCCTTTAAAAGGAACGGGCTGTTTCTCGATGTCAAACGTATGGTTTCTTTTAAAGAAAAATGCAAACATATAAGCACTTAATTATCAATACACTACATTTTTCGTTATTTTTAATTGAGGAAGAAATTGATATTTCTATGCATACTTATAAAAGATTACAGTCCGATCACTTGAAATCATCTAATACATCTTTCAGTTCTTCCACTGTCAACTCCCCAACTTGTCTCCAGAGTTCATTTCTCTTATGTAATAAAAGAAAAGCCGGAATAGTATCTATGTTATGCGCATCGGCTATTGCCTTATCTTCTCCAACATTTACTCGTACTAATTCGATTGTCCTCTTCTCATAAGTACGGAGTACCGGCCCTATCCATTCGTAATGAGGCGACCAGTCCGCATAAAATACAACCAATACCAAATGATTGGTTCGTACTGCTGTTTCTAATTGTTTCTCTATATTCATATCTCTACATTTTTATATTAATATAGTGCTAGAACAATGAATACGGGAAAAGGTTCTTCAGAGTATCCGGCAAGCAATATGATAGTGAAATAAAGCTATCCGCTTTCATTTCGTCAAAACAAGAAGGAGTTTTTTCCTATTCTTATGACTAAATTTAAAGATTATCAAGGCTAATTATTCTTTATATATTATGAAAGTATATGCAAAACAATTCACCTAAATAACAGTTTATCAATATACATATATATATAATTTCAGATTATAACCAAACATAGCTATATACGAAACAATTGAAAGCTTACATAAAATAAATAGAGATTAGATATATATTTCAATAAAACATAAAGCAAAAAGTCATACCTTTGCGTTGTAATAAAACAAAAGGATACAACAACCTGCAAATACAAGTCAAAATGACAAAAAAGATTAAGTTCACTAAAATGCATGGAGCAGGAAATGACTACATATATGTAGACACTACCAACTATCCGATAGCAGCTCCTGAAAAGAAAGCAATCGAATGGAGCAAGTTCCATACAGGAATTGGGAGTGACGGACTTATATTGATCGGAAACTCTGATAAGGCTGATTTCAGTATGCGTATTTTCAATGCAGACGGTTCGGAAGCGATGATGTGTGGTAATGGAAGCCGTTGTGTAGGCAAATATGTATATGAATATGGCTTGACTGATAAAACAGAAATCACTCTGGACACACTGTCGGGAATTAAAATTCTGAAACTTCATGTAGAAGGAAAAACAGTTACAGCAGTCACAGTAGATATGGGCAGTCCATTAGAAA
>OLIT01002038.1_pt1 | contig 15782 bp, 6 predicted proteins | sample 1601341 | NCBI WGS metagenome assembly OLIT01 (sample SAMEA2452121, study PRJEB22498) | human gut metagenome | biome: human feces; feature: human gut; material: feces | place: Australia | collected 2012
GCAAAATCAACATATCCTTTATAGGGGTATACGGTATTATCCGCCAAAGTAATAGTAATGTTCGGTTGCCAGGAACGGGTAGAGTCCTGCTGACCGAGGTTAATATTACGTTCTTTACTTTTCAGATAATCGAGTGCCGTCATACTGAAATCGACCAATACGGTATCGCTTTTTACTACTGTAGCCAGCAGAGACTTTCCTCCCGGACCAACAAGCGTTCCCAAGTCTACATTTCTTTCACTGATATGTCCGGCAAGAGGTGAACGAACGATAGTATAGCCTAACTCGAGTTCAGCCTGCGCCAAGTCCGCCTCACTCATCGCTACTGTCGCAACAGCGCTTTCATAAGCTGCTTCCGCATTATCCAGATCCAGCTGGCTAGCGGCATTTTGTTCGTACAACGGACGGATACGTTTCAAGTCACGTTCAGCTTTCAATGCCTGTGCTTCGTCCTTTTTCAACTGAGCCCGCGCTTTGTCGGCTTTCGCACGATATTGATCCTGATTGATCACAAACAGGACCTGATTCTTATTTACATAAGTGCCTTCGGCAAAAAGCATGTTTTCCAGATAGCCTTCTACCCTGGCACGTACTTCGACAAATTGCTGGGCACGGATACGCCCCACATATTCTCCGAATATTTCTACATCGTCTTTTATAACCGGTTCAACAATCACTGTCGGCATTTCCGGTGCAGCCTTCTGAGGTCGTGTCAGTATCCAATACACTCCCAACACAATTACCATACATACTACAGCAGCAATGGTTCTCTTTCTCCTCAGTTTCAACTCATGTTTCGAAAAGAATAATCTCATATCGAATCTTATTATTTAATTTAACTTATGTTTGTTCTACACTCTATTATGCAATACACATACCAAAATATCCTGTTTTATCTTATCTATTTATTATCAACATATTACGTTTTTCCTCTTGAAGACAGAAGTGTGGAAAACATCCTTAAAGTGTAGAATTTATCCACATTTCCGACTTTTAGAACATTTTTTATAGTTCTTGTTTCATCAACTAAACAATTTATCCCCTACATTTGTAGTTATATTGTACATCAACACAATAACATGTCCTAATGAAAAAACAAATCTTTTCAACATTAGTTTTTGCAATGTGCCTGATATTACCTTTTTCTGTTTATTCTCAGGAACAACGGAAGAAGGTCGGCGTCGTCCTCAGTGGCGGCGGTGCCAAAGGAGTGGCACATATCAAAGCACTGAAAGTCATCGAGGAAGCAGGCATTCCGATCGATTATATAGTAGGCACTAGTATGGGATCTATAGTCGGTGGACTTTACGCCATCGGTTATACTCCGGAACAACTGGACAGTATGGTACGCAAGCAAGACTGGACTTTCCTTTTGAGCGATCGTATCAAACGCAGTGCCATGTCGCTCACCGAACGCGAACGCTCTGCAAAATACATTGTTTCGCTTCCTTTTACAAAGAATCCGAAAGCTGCCATGTCCGGAGGAATTATCAAAGGACAGAATCTTGCCAATCTGTTCTCTGATCTGACAATGGGCTACCATGACTCGATCAATTTTAATAAGTTACCGATCCCCTTCGCCTGTGTATCGGCCAATGTAGTCAATGGAGACCAGATCGTATTCCATGATGGCGTACTCTCTACTGCCATGCGTGCCAGTATGGCCATCCCCGGTGTATTCACACCGGTACGCAAAGACAGTATGATATTGGTAGACGGTGGAATTGTCAATAATTATCCGGCAGATGTGGCCAAAGCAATGGGAGCCGATATTATTATCGGAGTCGATGTTCAGAATGCGCTGAAAAGTGCCGACAAGCTCAACAGCGCTCCGGACATATTGGGGCAGATTGTTGATCTCACTTGCCAGACCAATCATGAAAAGAATGTAGAACTCACTGATACCTATATCAAGGTAAATGTAGACGGATTTTCTTCCGCCAGCTTCACTCCGGCAGCCATCGATTCTCTGATGCGTCGGGGCGAAGAAGCCGCACGTGCACAGTGGAATTCCCTGATTGCCTTAAAAAAAGAAATCGGTATACCGGACAATTATGTCCCCAAACAACATGGACCGTACTCTTCTCTTTCCAATTCACGGACAGTATACGTCACAGATATATCTTTCTCCGGCGTAGAGGCTGATGACAAAAAATGGCTGATGAAGAAGTGTAATCTCAAAGAGAACAGTAACATTACCACTCAGCAGATAGAACAAGCTGTGTATCAGTTGCGTGGCAGTCATTCTTACTCAAGCGCCAGCTACACACTTACCGACACTCCCGAAGGGTACCACCTTAATTTCTTGTTAGAAGAAAAATATGAGAAAAGAATCAATCTGGGCATCCGTTTCGACTCGGAAGAAATAGCATCCCTGCTGATTAATGCCACAGCGGATCTCAAAACTCATGTTCCTTCCCGATTATCCCTGACCGGCCGATTAGGAAAGCGATATGCCGCACGCATCGATTACACTCTCGAACCGATGCAGCAACGCAATTTCAATTTCTCATATATGTTTCAATATAATGACATCAACATCTATGATGAAGGTGAACGTGCCTATAACACTACTTACAAGTATCATTTAGCTGAATTTGGCTTTTCGGATGTCTGGTACAAAAACCTCCGCTTCGGACTCGGACTTCGTTTCGAATATTATAAATACAAAGATTTTCTTTTCAAGAAACCGGAACTCATTGGACTGGATGTAGAATCCGAACATTTCCTGAGTTATTTCGCTCAGGTACACTATAGTACATTCGACAAGGGATATTTCCCTTCCAAAGGAACTGAATTCAAAGCTGCCTATTCACTCTACACCGATAATATGGCTCAGTATAATGATCACGCCCCGTTCTCCGCACTGAGCGGTTCATGGGCCAGCGTAGTTCCCGTAACCCGACGTTTTTCTATCATTCCATCCATCTATGGTCGTGTTCTGATTGGAAAAGACATCGCCTATCCCTTGCAAAATGCCATTGGCGGCGAAGTATACGGACTCTACATTCCACAGCAACTGCCGTTTGCCGGTGTGACCAATATGGAACTGATGAACAATTCTATCATGATTGCATCCGTGAAACTCAGACAACGGATGGGAAGCATTCATTATCTCACTCTGACAGGTAATTATGGCTTGACGGACAGTCACTTCTTCGAAATACTGAAAGGGAAACAACTGTTTGGTATCAGTGCCGGATATGGTATGGACAGTATTTTCGGTCCATTGGAGATTACGTTCGGATATTCCAATCAGACTGATAAAGGAAGCTGTTATGTGAATCTGGGATACTACTTCTGATTCCCTATTTCCGTTCCCGCATATATAGGACTATACTTACCATGATGAGAAAAAATTCTCACTGCGATGAGACTTTTTTCTCATCATAGTGAGAATTTTTTCTCATCGCAGCAAGAACACTTGAGAATATTCAGCATCCTAATCTGCTGTTATACAAACCTTTCCCTTTTCTGCAGATAAAGTAATCCGACCATCATCCAGACTAAACTGGCGGATAAAAGGAAAATGCGGTTTTTGATAAGGATTCCCTCCCAAATGATCGGATGAACATTATCGGGAACACGAAAAGGATTCAGCAGAACGTTCCAGAAAGAATCCGGCTTACCTAAGAACATCAATGCAATGCCTATAATAATCATAAATACGGCAGTTCCGTTTCCACTCCGCGTAATGGTAGACAGCATAAAAGCCATATTTCCAAAAAAGAGTATCGGGAACATCAACTGTAATGCCATCTCAAACGGATTGACCGGATACAGCAATAAAATGGCTATGTATGAAAAGATAATCAGAATAACAAAAATTGCCACATAAATCATCAATAACCGCACGCCCCAAACCTTATACTTATAGTCGGGGATTCCAAAAAGAATCTCCAATATCCGGCTATCTTCATCATTCTGAATGCCAAATACAGCCGGGTAGAAAATAAGCAACATAGACGGAAACATCAGGATGCTATAGATGAGTCCCTCGTTAATCTCCTCCCGTTTCCAGGCATTCTGAAACATGAAAAGAGCAAAAAAGCCAAATGCAGCCAACAGAAACCAGAAAAACTTCCCGGCAAATATAATCTTCAGGTTATACCTGACTACTTTAGGCAACAGTTGTATCAATTGTTTGAATGTCATATCCTTCTTTTCTTTTTAATTCATATTCTTCAGCAGACAGAGATAAGCGTCTTCCAAATTAGCTTCTACCTCTACAGCCCCTTCATAAGGCTGTCCGACAGAAAGATAGCGCACCCGAATCGTATCGCCTTCCTGAATATGATGTATTACCAACGATTTGTCCAGTACTTTTTCAAATTCTGTCTTATCTATATTAAACTGCCATACTTTCCCGTTAGCCATTTCCACCATGTCCGAAGGATCACCGAAATATTTCAGTTCACCCTTATTGATCACCACTACCTGATTACAGGAACTGGATATATCCTCAATGATATGAGTGGAGAAAATAACGATACGGTCCTTACTCAACTCTACCAGCAGATTACGGAAACGGATACGTTCGCGAGGGTCGAGTCCCGCTGTAGGCTCATCCACAACCAGGATACGCGGTAAATGAAGCAGAATAAGCGCAATACCAATACGCTGTTTCATACCTCCCGAGAAAGAACCTATCTTTTCGTCTTTCCGCTCGTACATATGTACCGCTTTCAGTACATAATCCAGACGCTCCTTTCGTAACTCACCGTCTACAATCCCTTTCAGTATAGCCTGATAATCCAGAAACTCCCACGAAGTCATATTCTCATAAGTTCCGAATTCCTGTGGAAGGAAACCTATCAGACTCTGTAGCTCTTCTCTGTAGATACGTGTATCCAGACCATTGATCCAGATACTACCATAGCTCTGCTCAAAGATACCACAGATGACACGCATCAAGGTCGATTTACCTGCCCCATTGGGTCCCAGTAGTCCGAACATACCTGTCTGAATCTCGAATGACACTCCACGCAATGCTTTGAAAGGTTTGCGTCGTTTTCCAATCATAGGAACACTCTTCACCATGCGGAAATAGGAACGGCGAAGCCCTGCAAATCGTCCGGTGACACGCTCAATATTTACATCATGATCATACAGATACTGGGAAGTGACATAGATGGCAATACCCACAAGCCATAACAATCCGATCATGATGACCAGCCCCTTATTATCCAGTTTCCGGAATAACTGAAACAGGATAAGGGGAGGAAGACTCCAGAATATCACCCGGTTTACGATCTTTGTTACCCGATTATCTCCGTATCGATAATATAAATAGGAACGTACCTTTCTCCACAAATACAGTATCGCTGCATAAATAGCGAACGAGAACAGGAATATCCAAAGCCTGTTATGAATGAAGAAATAGGTGAAATAAATGGCAAACAGTAAGATACCAAACTGCCATAGCACATTGATAAAGTCCTTCAGGGAATGGTATTCATTGCTCAATCCCAGACGTTTGCGTAATTGCAAACCACTGTTCCACTGACGGCTGATGTGTCCAGGCCAATCGTAGATCTTAACCAGATTGCGGACAGAAATACGAATTTCTTCATCCGGATTGATAACCTCCGCCTTAGCTCTCCGAAGACTGGTTTGCGCAAAGTATGTCATCCCCGGTATGCCTGCAATCAGTACTACCAGATAGATTGACTGCCAAAGGATTCCGTCAGTGTATAGCCAGATACAGATTACACCGGACACAAAAAGAATCAGGTGAATGGTCCATAGTTTACGGGATAACGAACGATACCACTGAAGCACATTTTCCAGTCCCATACAAACTGTCGGAATTAAAATCAGCGTCAGCATGGCGGAAAAGAAAAGTCCGCCTATCACTGTAATGGCAAAAGGTGCACCGATAGCCCCTGCATACTCCGTATCTCCCATAGCCAACGGAAGCATGGCAGCAATTGTGGTGATGGAAGTAATCAGAATGGGACGAATACGTGACATACCGGCAGTCATCAACGCCCTGTTCCGGCGGTATCCCCGTTTACGCAAAATGTTGGCGTAATCTATCAGAATGATTCCGTTATTGACAACTACTCCCAACAGAATAAGGAACCCTGTCAGTGTATTCGCATTCATCAGACTGTTGCTCGAAAGCAATAATGCCAGCAAAGAACCGATAGCAGCCAACGGAATGGTAAAAAGCAACACAAAAGGCGTCACTACAGATTCGAAGACTGAAGCAAGGATCATAAATATCAAAAGAAAAGCTGCCAGAATAAGGAATTTGAAATCCCCGAATTCATCCTCCTCATGGAATACCTGCACAGCGACTCCGGACGGAAGATTATAACTGGCAATCAACTGGTCGATATCGGAACGATATCCTCCCAATAAATCTTTCGAAGACTGAACATCTCTCGGAAAAGCATAGTATACCTCAATCTGCTTATCTTGATTGACACGGATGATGCGCGAACGCCCACGTCCATAATTCAGAGACGATATATCTTCTAGATTGTGCATACCGCCATTGGCATTTTCTATCCGGATAGCACGCAAGTCATCCACAGTTTTCTCTTTCTGAGCTTTTTCCTGTGCCTCTTCTTCAGTTTCCTTTTCCGGTATTTCGTCACGGATAATAATATCATAAATATCCTCTCCCACCTTGAAAGTAGCTTCGGAAGAGTATTCATTATTAAGCGCAGTTAATCCGGTGGTAATATTGCCACGGTTAATATCATAGGCAGTCAGCAGAATAGGGTCAAAGTTCAGATTTATTTCCGCCTGACGGGGAGTATACGAAACATGAGTATGCTGTACAAAATCCTGTTCGTCCAACAAATAACGCACTTCCTCTGCCACCATCTGCATCATTTCGAAATCAGATCCCCTGATCACCACCCGTTCACTGTTGTCACCTATGCCCAACAAACGCATGAATCCGCCCAGACTGCTCAGAGCCGAGTTATCTCCTCCGCCTCCCATAGCATCAGAAACATAGATTTCCGCACCATTGATATTGGCAACTTTAGTCTGCACATCCGCTTTTATATCGGCTATTTTCCGTTTGGCGATCTTTGTGTAATCTTCCTGCAAAACGAGTGTCAGAGTCGCCTCTTTTTCCCGAATACGGCAAATCAGATCTTTCTTTTCCGGAAAATCCTCCAGACGTTCTTCCAGTACCTTTACAATCTTATCCGTATTTTCAAGCGTACTTCCGGTAGGCATCACGACACTGATGTTGAACCGGTCTGAAGCAACTTCTTTCATCTGTTGCACATTCAAGGTCAATGACAAAATCAACGTTGCAAAAAGCAAGATCACAGCTCCAAAGACTGTCACTCCCGGATTACGCATACAAGTCTTCAATAAGACCAGATAGACCTGCATCGGACGCTGAACGATCGATACTTTTTCATAAACGACACTGTTCCCACTCTTACTCTTCAAAAGAAGGTAAGTAATCATCGGTATAAAAAGTAAAGCTACAAACAGCGAGATCGTCAAAGTTGATATAATGGATACTCCGATATGGTGCCCGATCAGTTTTATCAGGAAATTATCAGAAAAAACGAACGGCAGGAATACAGTAATGGTAGTCAGGGTAGCCGCCACAATGGAGCGCCACACTTCTTTTGTTCCCTGCGTTACCGAACGTTCGGGCGTATAGCCGTTTCCCGACAAACGATAAATATTCTCAAGCACCACGACACTATTATCCAGCAGCATTCCGATGGCCAACGCCATTCCTACCAAGGTAAGACTATTGATAGTAATACCAAAAGCGTAGAAGAAGTTGAAAGCCGTATAGACAGAAATCGGTATGGAAAGTGCGATAAAAAACACCAGCCGCATATTCTTCAGGAAAAGCCAAAGAACAAACACAGCCAATAATCCCCCTACCAATGCCAGATTAATAATCTGGTTGATATTATTTTCCATGGTTTCAGCCTTGTTCTCCTGAATGACAATTTCCAGTTCGAGCGGAGCCAGTTTCTCATTCAGCTTTTCAATCACATCGGATACACGGTGTGAAAGTTCAATCAGATTAGCCTGTGAATCATTGATCAAAGCAACCGAGACGGCTTCTTTTCCATTCACACGACTATAAGTGGTTTCATCTTTCAAGTCAAAAAAGACGGTTGCCACGTCTTTCAGCAGAATAGGACCGGGAGCGACAACTATATTCTCCAAATCAGAGACTTTGGTATACATCGCATTGACATGGACAAAATTCTTGCTGTCGGGTTCATCTGCGAAGCCTACAAATGTCTTTTCCTGGGTATTCTGCGAAAGCAAACCGCTTATTTTGGAAGCAGTGAGGTTCAAAGCCTTGCAAGCCTCCGGATTCAGACGCACTTCAATGGCTTTCTGCCGTCCTCCGTAGATATTGACGGAAGCTACTCCATCTATGTTCTCCAGATCAGAACGAACATCCTCGTCTACCAGACTCCGGACACGGTCGGTTCCTCCCGTACCACGCACCTGAAGCACCATGAAGTTATTATTCATCTGAGCAATATCCACTTTCTGTACCTGTACGGTAAAACCGGTCGGCAGGGAGGCAGCGATTTCATTCACCTTCTCTTGCAGTTTAAGACTGGTCATCTTGAAGTTGATATTCTTTTTAAAGTCAATCTGTATGCTGGACTGCCTCCTGTCAATGTAGGATTGCAGTTTGTCTACTCCACCTATCGCACTGACCGCTCCTTCGAGTGGAATAATCACTTCCGACTCTACATACGAAGGGTCCATATCCTGCTGTGACGACACCTGGACAAACAGAACCGGAAGTTCTGCGTTGGGCAGCAACTCCACCGGAAGTTGTTTATACGACACATAGCCCAGCAGACTGAGTGCAATAAACAGCATACAAATCGTTATTCTCCTATTTAGTAAAAAGTTCATCTTCAGCTGTTTTTAGTTCGGCGATTTATACGTCTTTTGATATTCTCCAAGACATAATAGACACAAGGAATAACCATCAAACTCATCAGAGTAGAAGTTATCAATCCTCCGATCACAGCTATAGCCATCGGTGAACGTAAAGATGCACCTTCACCAAAACTGAATGTCATCGGAAGCATGGCCAGAATCGTAGTCAAAGTAGTCATGATGATCGGACGGATACGCTGTTGCCCTGCTTCTACAATGGCATCAGTCAACTCCATTCCCGCCTGACTAAGCTGATTGATACGGTCTACCAGAATGATAGAGTTATTGACGGCAATACCTCCCAGCATGACAATACCGATGACTCCCATCATATTGATAGTGGTTCCGGTAATGAAGAAAAATAAGATAGCACCTACTACAGCCAGAGGAATAGTCAGCAAGATCGTAAACGGATGCAGCAAGGATTCAAACTGGGAAGCCATCACCATATAGACAAGTACAACAGAAAGCATCAGAGCAAACAACAGACTGTTCATTGATTCTTGTCGTTTTTCTTCTTCTCCTGTCACTGTGATACTGTAGTTAGCAGGCAATTCAATACCTTTCACCGTTTCACGCACTTCGGCTGCTACTTTATCCAGTGATTTACTCGCATCCATATTAGCCATCACCTTACCGATACGGCTTTGATTGCGGCGCAGAATCTCCTTGGGCGCTTGTCCGTGAGTAATGGTAGCAATCTCTTGTAATACAAATTCCTGTGTTCCACTTTTGATGACAAGAGCACCAAGAGAACTCAACGGGATATCCGGCACCTTTATGACGATATCACGCATCTCACCGCGATATTCCATTTTACCGACTTCCTTACCGCTTAATTGCTGCTTCAATTGTTCGATTACCATAGCCACACTCAAATTATTGATACCGGCTATTGTACGATCAATCGAGATCACAACTTCCGGAGCACCGTCTTCCACGGAGGTAATAACATCATAGATTCCATTTACGCCAATCATCCGTTCCTTCACCTCTTCAGTCAACTGAGCAATCTCATCCAACTCCTCTCCTTTGACCTCCACAACAATAGGAGCCCCTTCGCTTCCTAACAGTGAACTCAGAGAATTCTCATCCTGCTGAATCGTCAGTTCCAGTCCGTCAGGATTCTTGGCCGATTCCACGAAAGACGCAATCACCTTTTCCGGTGAAAGTGTACATTCCGGTGAAAGGATCACTTTCATCATTGCTGTATTTTCTCCTTCAAATATCGCATTTTCCGAACCACTTCCCTCTCCGATATGGCTGTATACCGTACATAAAGAATCACTGCCAACAATGGTATATAACAATTCTTCCAAATTGCCTACAGCAGCGGAAGTACGTTCCATCTGTGTACCTTCGGGCATTTTGACTACAGCCGTAAACGTCTTGCTTTCCGCACGGGGCATAAACTCAGTTCCGATAAACGGAGTCAGTAACCCAGTCACGATAAGAAGCAACACTGCCATACCGACCACCAGCCAACGTCGCTGAATCAGCCTGCGAAGCACTCTGCTATATCCCGCAATACGAATGGACTTCACTTCTTCCAGCTTAATCTTCTTGCCGGAAAGCTGGATATATAACATCGGAATCACCAGGATAGCCACAAACAAAGAAGAGACCAGTGAGAAAGTTACCGTCCATGCCTGATCTTTAAACAGTTCGCCCGAAGCTCCGTGAAGATAAACAATCGGCAGGAAGACGACAATAGTAGTCAGAGTAGAAGCAATTACCGCATTGGCAACTTCTGCTGTCCCGTTAATAGCAGCCTCTTTGATACTCAATCCTTTTTCCTGATTTCGGAAGATACTTTCTATGACGACAATCGCATTATCCACCAGCATACCCGCCCCGAGCGCCAGTCCTCCCAATGTCATAATATTCAGTGACAGTCCATTGAAGAACATCAGATTGAAAGTAGCTACAATGGAGATTGGAATAGCAAGGCTGACAATCAGTGTTGTCCCCATCCGGCGAAGGAATACAAACAAGACTACAATAGCGAGGATAACACCCAGAACAGCACTGCTCTTCACTTCTCCAATCGCACTTTTTATAAAAGTACCCTGATTGGAAATCACCTGAAAATGATAACCGGGCAATGCATTCTCTATCACTGCCAATTGGCGGGTTACCTCATCCACCACTTTTACAGTATTAAAACGCATCTCCTTATAAATAGACAGTCCGATACTACGCTTCCCGTTAATCCGTACAATGTTCTCCGGACGAGCGTTCAAAAACTGCACAGTAGCCACTTCCTTCAAAAAAACAGGAGCTTTATTACTGTTGGCGGTTGCTGTACCCGTAGCATTGTTTCCAGATGCTTCCTCTTGTTGTATCGCTTTGTATCCGACAATCAGATTCTCAAAATCATCTTCCGAAGCAAACAAGCTCGAACTTTTCACCAGATATTGTAATCCCAGTTCACTGACCCGTCCCCCAGATATGCTTTGATTGTTCGATTCGATGCGCGAAGCGATATCTTCTATTTTCAGTTGAAAAGCATCCAGTTTATAAGGATCAGTCTGAATGGTAAGAGTACTGACTTCTTCTCCCGAAAGCGTCACTTCAGCCACGCCTTCCAGACGAATCAACTCATTGCGGATATAGCTTTCGGCGATTTTCCTTAATTCCGCCATATCTGTAATACTCTGATGAGACATTCCCACCAAAACTACCGGAGACAAGTTCGCATCATGCTGCGTAATCTTCAGTTCAGTGATATCCTTGTTCTGGGCAAACGGATTCATGGCTTTCTGCAAATCTAGAAAAGCCTCATCCATATCCTTTGTCCAGGTATATTCTACAGTAATTCGTGCCGTCCCGGCTTTAATCACGGAAGAGACCTGAGTAACATCACTCTGCCGGATCGCCATAGACTCCATATTTTTAACGAATTGCTTTTCGATCTCCTCGGGAGGGCGTTCACCCGCCTTTAATTCAATAAACAGGCGGGGATTATTCAGATCGGGCAATAAATCCACACTCAACTGATCGTATGATACTTTTCCCAACAATAAGAGGGCAAATACTACCATACAAATCGTAACCGGATTGCCTACTGCAAATTTGATTATATTCTTCATAAGTATTTCCTATTTTCAAAAGATGCGGTCATATATCGCATCCATGATTTACTTTTGGATTTTGACTTTGGCGTCTTCTTTCAGTGTTTCAAAACCCTTCACTACCAAATTGTCATTTACATTAAGTCCGGATAGAATTTCGATATTATATTCATCCTCCAGACCTGTTTGCAGATTGCGTATCTTTGCCGTATTCTTTTCGACGATATATACGTATTTCCGGCGACGATTGGACAAGATTACGTCTTTAGGTATAATGATAGAACTATCAGCTCTGTCAACGATAATATCTGCTTTGGCGAACATACCCGGACGCAACTTCAACTGGTCATTATCAATCAGAATCTTTCCTTTAAAAGTACGTGTCTCTGTACTGATTGCAGGAGACAGCTCACCGACTCTCGCTTTTAAAGTATCTCCGGGGATGGTATAATGAGTAATATATACCGGTTGCGCTTCCTTGACATAACGAATGCTGCTTTCCGGCAGATTGATATCCATATACATTTTATCATAAGCCATCAGACTCACCATAGCCTTTCCCTGCTCCACTCTTGTATCGGCCGTATAGTGAGGCAAATCAACAATCACACCATCAAACGGAGCTTTCACTTTCATCTTCTCCAGATTGAGTTTTGCGTTTTCATAATCGTAACGGGCATTCGTTACTTTTACTTCCGTATTCCGCATTTCACTCATCGTCACCCCTCCTTTTTCATAGAGAGCTTTCTGCTTTGACTGTTCCTGTTCGGCAATTTCAAGACTTAGTTTTTTAGCGTCAATAGCGATTCCGTTTTCATACTCCTTGTCTTCCAGACGGATTATCAGTTCCCCCTTACTTACCCTGTCTCCCATTTTGAAAGGTTTTCCGGTTCTCGGATTAGTCTGAAGTTTATAAAATCCGCTCATTTCCGCATTCTGAGATGCACCGTAAGTCGGCTGCACTGTTCCTGTTGTATTTATTAATTTACTGATAGAACCTTTCTTCAGCTCCACGACAGATACCGGAGTTGCAATATTATTGGGTGCGTTTTGTGGTTTGTTGCCACAGCCGGTTAACAATAAGGTTGTTAACAAAGAAGATGCAATAAAAATTTGATACTGTTTCATGGTCTGCTTATTTTTTATCAATAATGTCTTTCATAGGAACAAGAGGGATATTCTTGTCGAAATCATACAATGAAAGGATTTTAAGATTAAGTAATTCTATTCTGTAATTAATCAACGCCTGCGTATAAGTAATCTTCTTATTCGAAAGCTGAGTCTGGAACTGGCTCATTTCCATACCGGTTATGTCACCTTCCCGATAACGAGTCTGATTCAGATCATAGGTCAACTGTGCATTCTGTACATTTTGCTCGGCGATTTTAATCTGAGTCCGGAGGTTTTCGAGGTTACGCCATACCTGACGAATATTCAGCTCGATATCCACTTTATCCTCTTGAAACTCAAGTTCATTAATCCGTTGAGCCATCTTTTGTGCTTTAATCCTTGCTTTCTTTTCACCCCAGTCGAAAATAGGAACAGCAAAGCTGATAGAAACCCTCGGATTCTGTGTCGGATTATTATAAACTTTATTCAGGTGGCTATTATCTCCTATCAATCCGAAAGAGATGGATACATCTCCTTTAAACTCGTTCAGCGCTTTTGTCTTAATCATATCGAACTCAAGTTCCTTGCTCTCTATTTCACGTTGACGAAGTTCCAGACGCGAACCCAATCCATGCGATATGGCCTGGTCCAGATTTACCTGAATCGGTTTAATCTCCACTTCCGCAAATACGAGAATATCTTCATCCAGCCTCATTCCGAGAGTCTGTTTGAGTTTGTCCTTCGCATTCTCCAGATTCACCTGACTTTCGTCTACAGACGAACGTGCCGTAGCCAGATTCAGTTCCGCTTGAAAGAGTTCGTCCTTCGCTGCTAAATCCGCTTCTACCTTATTCTTGATAATATCATAACTTTGCTGGGCATTAACCAGTTCTTCACGACTGATTTCCAGATTACTCTGTGCCATATAGACAGAATAGAACTGATCGGTTATACTTTTCTCCGTATTCAGTTGCTGCAAAGCATAACTGATATTGGCATTTTCATAATCATACTCTATTTGCTTGAGTTCCATTTTACGCTTGTTGTATGTGAAAATAGGCTGAGTCAATTGCAGATAGAGGTCATTGCTGAATGCCCGGTTACTAGTTTTATCGCCTTCTATAATGGAGCTGTTGTCCTGCCAGCCGAAACGGTTGATTAAAGAAATTGTACCGTCTGTCCATAGAATGGGCTGATCGACCTGAAAGGTCCCGCTGGTATTGAATGTTTCATTCGTGTACCATTGTGACAGACGATTATCGAAACGCCTGTTCTTGTTATAGTCCACCGGGTTCAGATTTAATGAAAATCGAGATTTTAATGAAGCCTTCTGCGCCAGCAGATTCTGCTTATATCTCTCCAGATTCATGTAGGAACGGCGAAGAGAAGGACTGTTCTCCTGCGCAATCTCCATTGCCTTGTCAATCGTTAAAGGAATTTGTCCTTGTGATGTCAGGGCAATTCCCGTAAAAGTTACGATTGTCAGCAGCATTCTTTTTAATAGTAGTAAGTCACTTTGCATATAGTTTGCTGTTTTAATAATTATCGTTTCACTATTTTCACTGCGTCGGCTGTCACAGAGCGTAGCTTACATTCATCCGTCAGCACGACACGAACCGTATCGGCACTAAAATAGTAAGTACCGAGTTGTTCCCAACCCTCATTGGCTTTTCTCAGATTGATATAGGCATCTTCCATCTCACTGTCGTATGCCACCCTGAAATGATATTCACCCTGAAGGCGGTCATTCCATCGCAGCTCATCATCCTTGAATACATGATAATAAAGCTCATATTGACCGGCTTCCGGCACAGGAATTTTCCATGTAGCCGTCTGACTGCCGTCTCCACTCTTAATCACATAGGCCGAACGGATATATTTACCATAATATTTAGCATTGGTGGTGGCCGTCCATTGTAAAGGCGCACGCCACCAGGATATGCCCGAATATTTAAAGGAAGTATCCTCCACTTTATCCAGCCATTTAGGCAGAAGTCCTACGACAGCAGGGGTAGAAAGTACAAAGAGAGTGGAATCTTCATTATCCACAATAACCTCTCCCGGCATTTCTAAGGATGATTCCGGCAAGGTATAGATAGTGTCCTTGACTATTTTATTCCGTTCTTGTTTTACATTACCAATGGATTGCCGTATCATATAAGGAAGATTGCCGGAAACCATCGTATTGATTTCCACATCACGTATCTGTTCTTCCCAGACAGAAACAAATTCTTTGCTTGTATGGGCAGCTATCTCTACCTTTTTTCTGGCTCTAGGATCTTCCATCGGTTGATACCACCAGCCATTTTGAAGAACGTTCATCTGAATGATTCCGTCATAATCCGAGTTATTGCTCACCAGTACTTTCAAGACAAAGAATTCTTCTCCTCCTTTATTGACAACTTTGGTCAGTTCGGGCTCTCCGATCGAATAAAAAGGAAGAGGCGTCAACTGTTCCCATTCTTTCAAATATGAATAAAGATCCGTCCGGCTCATTTCTCCCAGAGTATCCAGCATATTTTCGAACTTTATGTTCAGAAATGTATTACGCTTCAACATCGCATATAGTGAATCCCGGAAAGCATCTACGCCCATGTTTATTTCTGACCGGGCAAAAAGACGGCTTGCCTCCAGTCCTACGATATTATTTTGCAGATTACGCTGTTCCACATCAGCCAGCAACTCCTTGAA
>OLIT01002047.1_pt1 | contig 15687 bp, 15 predicted proteins | sample 1601341 | NCBI WGS metagenome assembly OLIT01 (sample SAMEA2452121, study PRJEB22498) | human gut metagenome | biome: human feces; feature: human gut; material: feces | place: Australia | collected 2012
CCTTGTCGCGTTTCGTCGCAAACGGATGCGCCCTGCTCGGCGACAGCGCGTGTATGACCATTCCTATGCTGGGAAGCGGCATGGCAAGCGGTATGAAAGCCGGTAAAATGCTTTCGGACGTCATCTCTTCCCCCGTCACCGAAAACCCGTTTTCAGTTGAAAATCTTTATCGCTATCAGGCAAGGTTTATGAAAGAAATCGGCGGAAAGCACGCCGCCGTCGATATGATGAAAAACTGGCTTCTGAACAGCAAAAAAGGCGATGTCGACTTCCTGCTCGGTAAAGGCGTGGTTTCAAGGAAAGTCCTGATCGAAGCGAGCGCGGGGCATATGATCGTCATGTCGCCCGCGGAAATGGCGCAAGCCGCCGTAAAGGGAATCAAAAAACTTCCCCTTCTTCTGAATCTTGCCGTGCTTTTGCAAAAGATGAAGAAAGAATGTAAGACCGCGTCGAATATGCCCAAATATTACGACGAAGCCGCCTTTTCGAAATGGGAAGAAAAATACGAAAAACCTTTCAGAAAATAATTTTCGGCAAAAAGAAAACCGCCGTTCATACGGCGGTTTTTGTTTGGTTCGTTACTTGTTTTCGTCGGGCTTTTCGTCCGTTTTGTTGTCTTCGGGTTTTTCCGACGTGTCCGTTTCGGTTTGTTCGGCGGGCGCGGAGTTTTCGATTTTTTCAATCTTTTCCTTCAACTTTTCGTGAAGTTTTTTGATTTCGTCCGCAGCCGTTTTGTCGTCCGCACCGACTTCCGTTTTGTCGTCGGTTTTTTCTTCCGTCTTTGACGCTTCCGCCGCTTTCATTTTTTCCATGCTTTTTTCGTTGCTGATTTTAATGATTTCTTCGGGCGTTTTGCCTTCAAACAGCATATCGACTTCGTTTTGGAAAATGGTTTCTTTCGCAAACAGCACCTTGACCATATTGTCCAGAAGGTCTCTGTGTTCCGAAAGAATATTTCTTGCGGTGTCGTAGCACTCGTCGAGGATACTCTTCATTTCGGCGTCGACTTTCGCGGCGGTTTCGGGCGACATTGCCTGCTGATTGAAATCGCGTCCCAAAAACACCTCGTGTTCGGGATTGCCGAGATATATCGTGCCGAGCGGGCTCATTCCCCATTCGGTAACCATCTTTCTTGCGATGGCGCTTGCGCGCTGAATATCGTTGCTTGCGCCCGTCGTGATGTCTTCGATGACGATTTCTTCGGCGACGCGTCCCGCAAGCATCATTGCGATTTCGTCCATCAACTTTCCGCGGGTAACGTGGTTGTCGTCGTTCACGGGACGGGTGATGGTATAGCCTGCCGCCTGTCCGCGCGGTATAATGGAAACCTCGTTGACTTCGTCGCAGTTTTTAAGGAGTTTCGCAACGATTGCGTGTCCGCTTTCGTGATACGCGGTGATGCGTTTGTCTCTTTCGCTGACGACGCGGCTCTTTTTCTGCGGGCCTGCGATGACCTTATTGATACCTTCGTTGATATCGCCCATCGTAATCACCTTTCTGTTGTCGCGCGCGCAAAGGATTGCCGCCTCGTTCAGAAGGTTTTCGATATCCGCGCCGGTGAAGCCCGAAGTAAGACGGGCAAGCGTTTTGAAATCGATGTCGGGGGCAAGAGGTTTGTTCCTTGCGTGAACCTTGAATATTTCTTCCCTGCCGCGAACGTCGGGGACCTGTACGTAAATCTGACGGTCGAAACGGCCGGGGCGCAACAATGCGGGGTCGAGAATATCCGCGCGGTTGGTTGCCGCCATAACGATAATGCCGTCGTTCTTTTCAAAGCCGTCCATCTGGACAAGCAACTGGTTGAGCGTTTGTTCGCGCTCGTCGTGACCGCCGCCCAAGCCCGTGCCACGCTGTCTGCCGACCGCGTCGATTTCGTCGATGAAAACGATACACGGCATATTGTGTTTCGCCTGGTCGAACAAGTCGCGCACACGAGACGCGCCGACGCCGACGAACATTTCGACAAAGTCACTGCCGCTTATGCTGAAAAACGGCACGTTCGCCTCGCCTGCGACCACTTTTGCAAACAACGTCTTACCCGTGCCCGGAGGACCTACGAGCAAAACGCCCTTGGGAATTCTCGCGCCGATATCGACGAACTTTTTGGGGTTTTTAAGGAATTCCACGATTTCTTGCAGTTCTTCCTTTTCTTCTTCCGCGCCGGCGACGTCCGAAAAACGCACCTTAACCGACTGGGTAACGCGGGCTTTGGTCTTTCCGAAGTTCATCGCCTGCTGGTTTTGTCCCTGGCTCTGACGGTAAATAATGTACATCACGATACCGAGAAGCACAACCGACAGTATGGGCAAAAGCAAGCTGTAAAGAAGCGAGCGGCGCGCGGGATTGTCGTACGAAACCTTGGGAGACGTCCAACCCGTGTTGCCCTGACAGTCTTCGATCATGTCGTAAACCTGCTGAACGTTTCTGTCGGGAATATAACAAAACGCGTCGTACTTGTTCGGGAAATTCTTTTCGGCGATCTTGCTGTCGTTATATCTGACTTTCAGAACGTAGTCGCCGGTAATCTGAATATTCGAAACCTTGCCCGCCTTTATGTCTTCGACAAGCGACGTGTAGCTTATCTCGCCCGCGCCGTTGTCCGAGAGCATCGTCGCGACAAGCACGACAAGCACAAGGCAAATCAGAAAAATTATTATTCCTTTTGTTCTTTTTTTCACTGTGTAATAGCCTCCGCTTCCGCAATAAAAACGTCTTATTATTTATCTTTATCACGAAGTTAGTACTATTATAACATAAACTCCCTAAAAATCAACTAAAATTAAAAACTCGGGTTTTGTTGATTTTTACGCGGAAAACAACGCTTTGTATAACGCAATCGCAATTTTAACGCTCGTTTTTTGCACTTTATCCCACGATACCGCCATAAGAGTTTTCAGCGGATCGTCCGACGGTTTTTCGACCGCGCCGAGAATGCCGACGTCGCCTGCGGGATTTTCGATTCCCGTTATCGCCCTTTTGGGGTTGACTCCGCCCGAAACCACTGCGACGAAAGGCTTTTCCGCCTCCTTTGACAAGCACGCGTCCACCGCGATTACGGGGCTTTCGGGGTGCGCGCATTTTATGAGTTCCAGAAAGTCCTGTACGTTTCTTCCGTTGACGCTTCTTCCCGTCGCGCCGTATACGAAACATCTTGCGTTCAGCCTGTTTTTCAAAATATCGCCGACAATCGGACCGACGCTGTCGCCGGCGATTTTGTCGCTTCCTATGCACAAAATTACGGGGGTTCCTTGTTTCATTTCTATCTCCTTTTCATAAGTATTGACAGGGCTTACAAAAATAAGCGCGTTTTTTTATTAAATATTGTTTGATTTCTGTGACAAATTTGGTATAATATTTATAAATATCGAGAAATATCGTAAAAAAGAGGGATTATGGTATGTTGAATGCTTTATGTACAGCGAGCATGAACGTCTCGGATATCGTCATTCTGGCGGTTCTGGCGGTCGGCATCGTCGCGGGTATTATCGCAGGCTTTGCAAAATTGCTCAACGGCACTATCGGCGGCATCATCGCGTTTATCGCGGCGATATGCCTTGGCATATTCCTTGCGGGGTATCTTGCCGGTGTTTCCGCGTTTGTTGACCTTCAAGCAAAAATCAGCGACTTTTTCGTAAGTAAATTCGACGTGGCGGGCTACAAGGCAAAGGTCTCCGACGGGGAACTTTTCCTGAACGTCAGCGGCAGCGCGTGGACAAGCGTATCGACGCTGTTCGAAGGCTCGTCAAAACTCAAAATCGCACTGCTTATACAAACCGTTTGCGTCAAGCTTTTCAGCGGCGCACTCACGGGCAGCGTTACCCTTGCGGCGTTTGCGGCAAACCTTATCGTGAAAGCCCTTTGCGCCATTATCGTTTTCGTCGCATCGATTATCGTGCTTGAAATTTTGTTTTCGCTTCTTTCAAAACTTCTTTCAAAGATTGTCGAAAAACAAAAAGGATTCCGCAGCGTCGACCGTATTATCGGGCTTGTGTTCTCGGCGGCATTCACCGTTGCGCTCGTTTTCGTCGCAATGTTCGTGATCGCGAAAATCGGCTCGGGCGCGCAGGCGGCAATCGACAATATCGAATCGGGCACCGTTGCGAAATGGTTTTATGAAAACAACCCGTTCCTTCTTCTGTAAATAAGACAAAATTAAACAAAAAATTAAGCAAGGTTTTTTACCTTGCTTTTTTTATGTGTTTTGTTTTGAGGTTTATTTTGCGGTTTTCAGATAAATCAGCAGAACGGTAATATCCGCGGGGCTCACTCCCGAAATCCTGGACGCCTGACCGAGCGTCGCGGGGCGGATTTTTGAAAGTTTCTGCCGCGCCTCGATCCTTAATCCGCTTAAAGCGTTGTAGTCGATATCTTCGGGCAAAATCTTTTCTTCCAAACGTCGTGCGTCTCTTATCGCGGCGTCTTCCTTTTCAAGGTATCCCGCGTATTTTATCATGACTTCCGCCGAAAACAGCGCGCTTTTTGAAAACTCCGAAAACGCGTTTGTGACTTCTTTCAATACGTCAAAGGTAATGCCGGGGTGTTTCAACGCTTCTTTTACGGGCATTGTTTTTTCAACCTGCACACCCTCGTATCTTTCAAATATTCCGCCGTTTTCCTTTTTGATTTTGACGGTTTCGGAAAGCCTGACGATACGCTCGATTTCTTCCCTTCTTTCCTGCATTTTTTTGAGCCTTTCTTCCGTCGCAAGCCCAAGGGCGTATCCTTTTTCGGTAAGGCGCAGGTCGGCGTTGTCCTGACGGAGCCTCAAACGATATTCCGCGCGCGCCGTCATCATACGATACGGCTCGTTCGTGCCTTTTGTGACAAGGTCGTCGATAAGCACGCCTATGTACGCTTCGTCGCGGTTTAAGGTGAAGGGCGGTTTTTCGTCGACGTACAACGCGGCGTTTATGCCCGCCATAAGCCCTTGCGCCGCCGCTTCTTCGTATCCGCTGCTGCCGTTGATTTGCCCGGCGGAATAAAGCCCTTTTATCCTTTTTACCTGCAACGACGACGAAAGTTCCAGGGGGTTTATGCAGTCGTATTCTATCGCGTATGCGTACCTTATAAACCGCGCGTGCGTAAGCCCTTTTATCGAGTGGTACATTTCTTCCTGCACGTCTTTCGGCAAACTTGACGACATGCCCTGAATATACATTAAATCACTGTCGCGGCCTTCGGGCTCCACAAATATCTGGTGTCGGGTTTTGTCGGGGAAACGCATTACCTTGTCCTCGATGGACGGGCAATATCTCGGGCCGATTCCGTGTATCGTGCCGTTGTAAAGCGGACTTCTTTTTATGTTTTTCCTGATTATTTCGTGGGTTTTTTCGTTGGTATAGGTGAGCCAGCACGGCATCTGAGAATAAAGATTTCCGTCGTTCATGAACGAAAACGTACCGATATCGCTTTCGCCTTCCTGCACTTCCATTTCGTCGTAGTCGATGCTGTCTTTCGCAATGCGCGCGGGCGTTCCCGTTTTGAAACGGCGGATATCTATGCCGAGACTTAACAAGTTGTCCGTAAGATGCGTTGCGTTTTTGAACCCGACGGGGCCGCTGCTTTTTGTTTCCTCGCCGATTATCGTGCGCCCGTTTAAATATACGCCCGTCGCGATAACGACCGCACGTCCCTCGATTTCGCCGTTTTCAAGGGTGGTTATGCCGTGCGCCACGCCGTCTTTTACAAGAATTTTTGTCGTTTCGTCGTACAACACGTCAAGGTTTTTCTGATTTTCCAAAACGCGCAGCATAATATCGTGATACAACGCCTTGTCCGCCTGACCGCGAAGACTGAATACGGCGGGACCTTTTCCGCGATTGAGCATTTTTATCTGCAACAACGCCTCGTCCGCAGAAAGCCCCATTTGTCCGCCAAGCGCGTCCACTTCCCGCACGAGATGACCTTTCGCCGTGCCGCCGATTGCAGGATTGCACGGCATAAGCGCGACGCCCGCCTTTTCAAGCGTCGTAAGAAGGGTGCTTTTGCCCATGCGCGCCGCGGCAAGCGCGGCTTCGATGCCGGCGTGTCCCGCGCCGATTACAATTACGTCGTAAACCTTTTTCATTATTTACCCACGCAGAATTTATCGAATATGTCGTCGATGATTTTTTCGCTGACGGTTTCGCCCGTGATTTCGCCAAGCGCGGTGTAGCCTTCCGTCAGAACGGAAATTACGCAGTCGGTCGTAACGCCCGCTTTCAGCGCGTTAAGCCCTTCTTCGACCTTTTCTTTTGCCGTCGTTACCGACGACAGTTGTCTTTCTGACGTCAGCACTTCCGATTCCGACGTCTTTTCTTCATCGAAATATTTTGCGACGATTTTCAGAAGTTCGTCGATTCCGTCGCCCGTTTTCGCACTGACGAAAATCTTGTTTCCTTCGTTTTTCGCATTGTTTATAAGGTCGCTTTTGTTGTAAACTTCCACGACTTTTTTTCCTAAAAGGGCGTTTTCAAGCGCCCTGTTTTCAGGCTTTCCTTGCGTTGCGTCCAGAACGCGAAGTACCAAGCGAGCGTCTTTAACTATCGAAATCGAACGGTTAATGCCTTCTTTTTCAATTTCGTCGTTACTTTCCCTTATTCCCGCGGTGTCGCAAAGATTGATCTTTTTCCCGCTTAATTCAAAGCTGTCCGAGATAAAGTCGCGCGTCGTTCCTTTTATCGACGAAACGATTGCGCGGTCATACCCCAAAATCGCGTTCATAAGACTTGACTTGCCGACGTTCGTGTCGCCGACGAGAGCGACGTCCATGCCTTCTTTTATCATTTTGCCGTAGGCGCGGCTGTTTTGAAGCGCGGTAAGGGTTTTTACGATTTTTTCAAGTTCTTCTTCCGCCGACGGCAGTGTTTCGTCTTCCAGTTCCTCGGGATAATCCAGTACCGCGACAAGCCCCGTCAGGACGGTTTTCAGGTCGTTCTGAACGTCTTTCACCGCTTTGGACAACTTGCCGGTCATAAGGCGATATGCGGCTTTTACGGCGTCCGCGCTGTCGGCGTTTATCATATCTATGACGCCTTCCGCGTCGGACAAATCCATTTTCCCGTTCAGAAACGCGCGACGGGTGAATTCGCCCCGCTCCGCAAGGCGCGCGCCTTTCGACACGCACGCAGAAATCACGCCTTCCGCAATCCTTGTTCCGCCATGCACGTGAAACTCCACGACGTCTTCGCCGGTGTAACTTTTCGGCGATTTGAAATAAACCATATAACCAAGGTCGGAAAAGTCTTTCGCGTTGATTTTTCCGAAGTACATAAAGTTCGGTTTAATTTCGCCATTTATCGCTTTCGTTTCAAAAACGGCGCGGGCAATCGGCAGCGGGTTTCCGCTGAGTCTGATTACCGCTATGCCGCCCTTTCCCGCGGGCGTTGACAATGCCACGATTGTGTCCATACTTCGATTTGATTTACCTTTTTGCTTCCCGAAATATACCGGGTATTTTCCCAAAAAAAATCCTGCCATAACGGCAGAATAATGGCGTCAGTCCGAACAACCTGTCGCAATCTCCCAAAACCCTTCCCTAAAACGGCAGAATTTTGATGAGATTGTGTTTTTCTCGGCGGGTTCGGAAAAATCCAGTGTACTAAACCGTACACGATTTTTCCGGTTCTGCCAAAACGCCGTAAGGTCGCAAAATTATGCCGTTTTAAAAGTGTTTTTTGGTGTAGCCAAAGGATTTGAATTTCGGCGGTCCGTTCTTTTTCAGATTAAACTCCGTTGACGTTGACTCTTCAACGGGCTTTACGGGCGCGGATTCCTGACGAGAATCGTTGCGGTTGCCGCGACGGTCGCGGCTGTCGTTTCGTCTGTTTCTGTCGTTGCGTCTGCCGTCGTTTCGTCTGCCGTTTCTTTCTTCGTATCCTTCGCGCACGCCTCCTTCTTTCGGGACGATGACGATATGACGATTCATATCTTCTCCCTCGGATTCGGTCGTGGCGTATTTGCTGTTTTGAAGCGCGGTGTGGATCACGCGGCGTTCAAACGGGTTCATCGGTTCAAGCTCGACCTTTCTGCCCGTGCGGTACGCCTTGTATGCAAGGCGGTTTGCAAGGGATTCCAGCGTTTCGATGCGTTTTTCGCGGTAGTTTTCGGCGTTGATCGACACGCGGATAAAGTTGTGTCCGCTTTCGTTGACAAGAATGAGTGCAAGATACTGTATCGCGTCAAGCACTTCGCCGCGGTATCCGATAATGACGCCGCTGTCACTTCCCGTGATATTAACGACGATTTCTTCGTCTTTGACTTCGCAGTCGGCATAGCATCTCAGATTCATTCTTTCAAACAAGCCGTTCAGAAAGTCGATGACGATGTCCGCGGGCGTTTCCTTTCTTTGGACGGTTACGACCGCCTTGCTGAAAAGACCGCCTTCCTGTAAAACTTCTATTTCGGCGTTTTCTCTTTCGATGCCGAGTTCTTTCAAGCCTTCCTCGATGGCTTTTTCGACCGAGGACGCTTTGACTTCGATTTTTTCCATATGGACTCCTTATTATTTGAAGGTCGATTCAAGACGTTTTTCTTCGTTTCGCTTGTCGTTGACCTTTACGCACGCATTGTAAATAAGTTGGAAAACGGTGCTGAACAGGTTGCTTATTACCATATATACCGTGAACGCCGTGCTGTACAAAAGGGCGAACACCGCAAGCATAATGGGCATAAACCACTGCATCATTTTCATATTTGCCTGCATTGCGTTTTGCATATCTTTGCCGCTGCCGTTAGCCGTCGGGGGCTGGGGCGGTTGGGTTTGTTTCATAAGTTTGGTGGACGCGAAAGTGATAAGTCCGGTGATTATGGGCAATAACATAAAGCCGTTCCAGCGGCTGCCGCTCTTCCCGTTTCTCTTGACCTGATTGTACTTCGCGATAAGCGGGTTCATGACTTCTTCGTATTCGGTACGGTTGCCGTGCTCGATAGAAGCGGTGTCGATGCCGAGTTTTCCGATTCCGTTGCCGATAAACGTTTCGTAATCGGGGATAGGATTCTTCCAGCTGTCGGGCATAAACACGTTATTTACCCACATGAACTTGATTTCTTTTTTGTATTTGTCGTCAAAAAGGCTCACGATCGCGTTTTGCGCTGCCGTCGTTGCGGTTTCTTTTGCGACAATGGTTGCCGCCTCGTCCGCTTCCGTTTCGCTCTTTCCTTCGATGTTATGCAGTTTGTCGTATTCGGTCTTATAAACTGCCGCGTATTGTGTTTCGTAAGTCGAATAGTACGAGCTTGACAAATCCTTGTACATGTTAATGTTGTATTGCTTTACCATGCCGTTAAAGCCCGAAAACACCATGAAGAATATCACAAGCGAGATTATCGACGGAAGACAACTTCCAAGCATGCTGTACTTTTCCTTGCGGTAAAGTTCCATCTGCTTTTGCGAATACAACTCCTTATTTCCGGCGTACTGCTGCTGCAATTTTTCAAGTTGCGGCTTCATCCTTTCCATCGCGCGGTTGTTCTTCGTCATTACGACTTTCTGCCATACGTCGAAGGGCGACATCGCGAGCTTTAAGATGAGCGTGAAGCAGATTACCGCCACACCGTAGTTACCGATACCCTTGTTCAGCGCGTCGATAAGCCACATTACGCCTTCGGCAATTTTGTTCGCCGCAAGGCCCATCTCCATTATACTAACCATTTTGCGTTTCCTTTATAGTTTTCTGCCACGGGGTCGTAGCCGCCCTCGTGGAAAGGGGTGCATCGAAGTATCCTTTTCGCACCCATTACGCATCCCTTAAAGAATCCGTGTTTTTCAATTGCGGTCAGGGTATAAATCGAACACGTCGGCACGTATATGCACGGCCGCGTAAGATTTATCGAAATAAAACGTTTGTAAAATCCAATTAAAATACGGGCGAGCGTTTTCATAATCATAAGGAATGGCCCAAAAGTCCGGCCTTTTTGAGGAGCGACCTCATCGAATCGGCAATGACGCTGCTTTTCTTGCCGTAGACTGTGCTTCTCGCCACGAATATTATGTTGTACCCGGGGGTTATCTCGGGTATCATAAGACGGACGCTTTCGCGCATCTGTCGTTTTACCCTGTTGCGCTGGACACTGCCGCCGACCTTTTTCGAAACCGAAAATCCGACTTTGAGCGCCCCTTTCGTCTTTACTGTGTACAAAACGAAATCGTCGTTTGAAAAAACCGTGCCTTTCCTGTAAATATAGTTGAAAGACGCGCGCTTTTTTAACTTATATTCCTTTTGCATTGTTCGGGGGAGCGTCTGCCCGCACAATTAGTTGTGCGGGGTAAGTTTTGCTCTGCCTTTGTTGCGGCGACGTTTCAGAACGTTGCGGCCTTGCTTGGTTTGCATTCTCTTCCTGAAACCATGTACCTTGGTTACGTGTCTTTTCTTGGGTTGGAATGTCCTTTTCATATATGCCTCCTTGATAGGGATTATTTCTTCGTTACTATTGTTATTATAATATAACAATGCCAGTCAATTATAAGGAAATTTTGTTCGCGTGTCAACCGATTTGACACCTTTTGAATAAATGCCGTTTCACGCCACGATAACTTTTCGGTAAAAAGTATAAGGCGATTTTTTCCGTTCGTTTGCACGTAAAATAAAAAATCTTTCCGCTTTCGGAAAACGAAACGACGATATTTCTCGTTTCGTTCAAAATCTTTTTCAAAAGAAAAAACCTTTTTCTCTTTTTTGAAAAATTAAACCGTACTTTGTACGGTTTAAAAAATTGTTTTCGAAGATTATGTGCCGTTTTCCGTCAAAAAACAAACAACAGCTCTTTTGAATTAATATTTGTTTCCGCCCGGTTAAATTAACATCAGTTTCCGCCGCGTTATGAAAATTAGACACTTGTATAGTTTTTTTGCCAATGTTTATGCTTCTTTCCGTTCTCGCGCTTTGTTTTTTGTCCGAAATTACTCTTTTTGCAATATTCGACAATGCAGAAGCCTTTGGTGTGCTTGCAACAAATATAAATCATCAAAGCACCATTCGCTTGCAACAACCACGCAACAAAACTCCGTTCGTTTGCAATAAACACTAAATAACAAAGCAACTTTCGTTTGCAACAAAAAAACAAAACAGCAATACGTTGTTTCGCATGAAACAAAACACAAAAAAACACCGCACGCATGCAGCACTGTCAAAACAATTCCAATTTATAATACCCGGCATTTGCTACAAGGCACCGCTTAAATAAAACACCGTAATTATTACAGATCGCTTTTTGTCAATTCCGGCATTTGTGTTTTAACGGTTGTTTGTGCGATATGCGCCACATCCGTTCAAAGTCGGGTTTCGGAACAAACACACCGCAAATCGCCGGCGCTCGCCCATAAACAAGCACTTATCAAAAATTATTGTTTTTACGATCAGACAACGCAAAATTACTCGACCGCAAATAACCCGAAAAAACATTATTTGCATTTTACACCCTTTTCACGTCCAAAATCATAACAAGCGTTCTTATGCCAACAGTTAATAATACGCCTATCGTATTGCAACCGTATTATTCGATTGCAGAAAAAGACTCAAAGTACAACAATCGTCCACAAAAAACAGTACATATCCACAAGTTGAAAATATTACCATTCTTCCCGAACATCTCTTCTCGTTGAAAAAAACAACGTCTCGCCTCTTAAAAAGACAACGACTTTGTTCAATCCGTGTCAGTCATTTTCCACGGCGCGTTTCGATGATTATTTTTTTTCAATCAAAATCATTTATGCGCCGACGAGTACGCCGCTACCGTTTGCGCCATAAAATCCACGCAATTAAAACAAGGCCAAACAACCCGCTGCATTTTCTTCAACGCAAGAACAGTATCCGTCGCTATTTGAGAAACGATTTAACTTGCGCCGCTCGCAAAACGACGTTCAGAACAAGAAAACGTTTTCACTACAAACAATATACGCCCAAATCAATAGATCAGCCGTTTGAATCAGAGCGCACTCGTTTTTACGTAAGGTTTAACAAAAGCAACGTTGCAATGCACCGTCAGACCTTTATTTTTCTTCTTCCACACCAAACCTCATCAATCAACCGCAAAATCAATCACAAAAACAACCAACCGGAACAATCAATCAAATCAAACAATCAGAAAAAACAATCCCCGCAACCACTCAATCAAAAACATTCAAAAAACAAACCTTCAAAACAAACACGACAAACCATCTCATCAATCAATCGTAAAATCAATCACAAAAACAACCACAACAAACAATCCAAAATCTCTCAATCAGAAACACGCCCAAAACAAAACATAACAAACAAACACGACAAGTAATTACGATAAAATGCAATGTTTTTGAATATTAAAATATCGCAAACAGCAACGGCTTCCGAGCCAACCGCAAATACGCCTTTCATAAAAACTCAACGCAAATACACAAGACAAAACAACATAACCTATACTTTGAGGTAACAATACTGCAAACACGAAAAAGTAAAACTCTTTATTTTTTGATAATTGGAAACTCGCAAGAAAACATATTTAATTTGGAGTAAATTCAAAACACAAGGAACGAATAACAATTTCAACAATAATGTATTGTCCGCACAAAAAACAAAATTATTACATTGTAATCAGATATTGACAATTCTTACTTTTATTCCGGACAAGCATGCCAAATATCAATAAAACGGCACTTTTCATAAAAAATACACCTTTTCGGAACACGGCAAAATAATAATAAAAAAGCCCGAAAACTCGGGCAAATAAAAACATTGCTATTTTGATTTCTTTGGCTTGTCTTTTCGGCAATTATATACGGCAAAAACCGTTTGCCTTGCAAGATCGGAATTATCAATATCCAGTACGTAATGCAATTTTGCGCCGTCATATGGAATCTCTTGTTCGCAATCTTCACCGAGAAGTTCGGATGTTTCTTTCAAAATCTTAACAAAAACGCAATCGTCGCAAACAAGCAAAACGGGCACGGCTTTATAATATACCATATATTCGCCAAACATTTTTTTGAAAGAAATATCCGGTAAATCAATTTGTTCGACAACGTATTTAATATAATTCAGATCGGTCGCCATACAAACCTTCTTTTTGTTAATTTATCTAGAAACTATTATATCAATCGGTTGACAATGTGTCAATTTACTGGCAAAATGATTAAAAGATATCCACATTTTACGGAAGCGACGTTTCACGTGAAACAACGGGATATTTTGCCTGTTTTGATATGTATTGGTTTTATATGTTTCACGTGAAACAATTAGTTGTCCACATTTGTTCCACGTGGAACAAAAACCGTTGTTTTGGGCGGGTTTTAGGCTGTTTTCCCGGGGTTTTTGGGCTATTTTTAATTGTTTTTATCATTTTGTTTCGTGAATTTCCGTTCTTTCTCCGTGTAAATTTTAGGGCGCGGTTTTGTGGATAACTTTCGGCTTTTTTTGGACAAGGTATATTTCGCTTTTTTTTGGGAATAATTGCAATAAATTATATTAGGAAAAGGCGGTAATTATTATGAAATGTACGTCGTGTAATAAGTCGTTTTCACCCGAAAAAATGTATGTTTGCAAGTCATGCTGTGCTTGTTTTTGCGAAGAATGTGTGAAAAACAACCAAAACTCATGCCTGAAATGCGGCACAACTCTTGATCGTTTGAATTAAATAGTGCCGTTTTTCTTGGCAAAAACGGGCGTTTCACGTAAAACATTGTCGTTTTCGGCGCGATGTTTTGTTGTCTTTTTTATATGGTATTAAACGGTTTTTTTGTTTATTTTTCGCCGTGTTTTAGTATAAAAACCAGGATTAAAGTCTTTTGTATTCCGGACTTGATTCTTTTTTTCTTTTTCGATGTTGCGGCAAGGAACGTGAAAAGTAATGTTTGTTTCGATAATTTTATAATCGTTTTTTTATCTTGAATAATTGACGTCAGGGCTTTTTTATTATTATTTTCGGTATAACAAAAAACCGCCGTTTCGGGCGGTTTATTATAAGCGCGTTTCGTCTTAAAAACGTTTATTTTCAATAGAAATGTTTTCTTGCTTGACGCCATTCCGATGTTTTTCTGTTTTTCTGCGAGTTGTTCGACAGAGTTTGCGCCGGGCTCAGACTTTGTCATGTAAAGGTTTTTTACCTTTGATTTATAAGTCTGCGCCGATTATAAGGCCATAATGCCGATTAAATAATATGGGGCAAAAACGCTTTGATTTCTTCATTTGCGCCTTCGAGATCGTGGTCGAGATAATTCCCGCATTCCTGCCGCTTGGAGCCCGGTATTTCCGTCATTTCCAGACACTTTTCAAAGCACTCTTTCACAATAGGCTTTACTTCGTCAAGCGGGGTGTCGAGCATAAGCAGATAAAAGCCCGTGCGGCAGCCCATCGGCCCGAAATAAACAACCTTGTCTTTGACCGCGCTGTTTCTTATCACGGTTGCGAAAAGGTGCTCAACGGTATGCGCCGCGGCAGTCGTAAGGAAATCGCCAGCGTTCGGTTTTTTGAAACGAAGGTCGTAAGTATAGATATTGTGCTCCGCATGAGAAAGGTAAACCCCCTCAGGGTGGGCGTCGTGATTTATAAGAAAAGATTTGATGGTTTCCATAGTTTTTGAATTTTATATATTATTATATAATATATAAAATTTTGTCCTTTGTTTTTTTCGTGATTTTTCGGCTTTTTGCCTTTTTATTTTTCGCGCGCAATCGCGTCGATAACGTCGACGATTATTTTCGCACAATCTCTTGTCCCTCGGTCTGCGATTTCGTTGAAGTCGGCGGGGCTTGTTTCGTCGGCGTTGTCGCTGACGATTTTAAGGCTCAGCGCAGGCACTCCGTTTTTGTTTGCGATAATGCAAATTCCCGCGCCTTCCATATCGCAGATTTCGGCGTCGAAATCTGCAATAAGTTTATCTTTAACTTCGCTTGACGAAATGAACTTGTCCCCGGAAGCAAGCCTTGCCGTCTTAATTTTTGGGAAATCCTTTTTCACCGCGGAAATAAGGGTTTTGTCGAAATAAAAGTACGGGTCGGGATTTTCGTCGTAATGGCCCGCTTTCACGTTGTCGATTGCCGACGTGTCGATTTCGTAATGCACGACTTTTTCGACAACCGCGACGTCCTTGCAGCCGAAGCGTTTCGTAAGCGTCCCGACGAAACCGAAGTTGAATATCGCCCGTACGTCGTATTTCGCGATTAAATACTCGGTTGCGCCCGCAGCCGATATTTCGCCCATGCCGGACACCGCGACGTAAATCAGGGCGTTTTCGCGGCTGACAAGGTACGTGTCGTACGGCTTATTTTCGATTTTTTCGACTTTCCCGAAGGCTTCGAGCACGCCTTTGACTTCGCGTCCGATTGCGATAACCATTCCGAATTTTTTCATAACAGTCCTTTTTTGTCGATATATTTTACATAAGTATACCATATCTTCCCGAAATTTCAAACAAATGATTTGTTAAATCGTCGCGGCGTATGGTATAATTTCGGATTGAAGAGGTATTTATGAAATTCGATAAGAGAAACGTTGCGCTCGCATCGCTTGTATTCGGCTGGATTTCGATTTTCTGGAACGTATACGATCAGCTTATTCAATCAATAAACACGTATTCTTTCGCGCTCGAACCGTACGAAAGCGGGTGGATTCTTGCAATCGACAATATTGTGGGGCTTTTTATTCTGCCTCTTTTCGGCCACTTTTCGGACAGATGCAAAAGCCGTTTCGGCAAGCGCACGCCGTATATTTACGTCGGCACGGCGATATCGCTTAT
>OLIT01002054.1_pt1 | contig 15669 bp, 8 predicted proteins | sample 1601341 | NCBI WGS metagenome assembly OLIT01 (sample SAMEA2452121, study PRJEB22498) | human gut metagenome | biome: human feces; feature: human gut; material: feces | place: Australia | collected 2012
ACAAACGGGATTACGTTCCGCAGATGGCTTCTTCACTGCAACCCGCGTCTTACGGCGCTGCTTGATGAAACAATCAAAGACGAGTATAAAGAAGATGCCTCTAAACTTGTCAAACTGCTTGAATACAAAGACGACGAGACTGTTTTGAAACGCCTTTTAGAAATTAAAAAAGAAAATAAAAAAGATCTTGCCGCGTATCTGAAAGAGACACAGGCAATAGAGATAGACGCAGATACGATTTTCGATATTCAGGTAAAAAGACTTCACGAGTATAAACGGCAGCAGTTAAATGCACTGTATATTATTGATAAATATTTGGAGATCAAGGAGGGGATTCTTCCGAAAACTCCGATCACAGCGATCTTCGGGGCGAAAGCGGCTCCGGCATATGTGATCGCAAAGGATATCATTCATCTTATACTTTGCCTGCAGGAGATCATTAATAATGATCCGGAAGTAAGTCCTTATCTGAAAGTTGTCATGGTAGAGAATTATAATGTGACAAAGGCTGAAAAACTGATTCCGGCATGTGATATTTCGGAGCAGATTTCGCTTGCCTCGAAAGAAGCAAGTGGTACCGGTAACATGAAGTTTATGTTAAATGGTGCAATTACTTTGGGAACCGAGGATGGTGCCAATGTGGAAATTCATGAACTTGTCGGCGATGATAACATTTATGTTTTCGGAGAGGACAGTGATACGGTAATTGCCCGCTATGAGCGTGGAGATTACTGCTCAAAAGATTATTATGAAAAAGATTCGGAGTTAAAAGAAGCCGTTGATTTTATTGTCAGCAAGAAAATGCAGAAACTTGGTGACAAGACGATGCTTACAAGACTTTATAACGAGTTATTGAATAAAGACTGGTTTATGACATTCCCGGATTACAGAGCGTATGTGGCAGCCAAAGAAAAAGCCTATGCGGATTATGAAAACAGGGAAGAATGGGCAAAGAAAATGCTTGTCAACATTTCAAAAGCAGGTTTCTTTTCCTCTGACCGCACGATTTCGCAATACAATGATGAAATTTGGCACCTGTCAGAAGGTACTAAGTAAGGAAGGAATATTTAAATAACCCCATCCCTGGCGTGTGTGGGGGAGAGAAAGATCCGTGCTGGAGTTTTTCAGCCGGATTTTTGTCTCTCTTGGGCTCATGGAAGGATATTTACTTAAAAGCAGGGCAATGGCACCGCTCACAATTGGTGTGGACATGGAGGTGCCGCTTTTCTTTGAGTAGAGAGAGCCGTTTGTTTTGTCGGGAGGGCAGCAACTGATAATATGAGAACCGGGCGCAACGACGTCCGGTTTTTTGATGCAGGAAAACGTAGGACCTGCGCCGGAGTGAGAGGAAGGAATTACATCGGTTCTTTCGGCAAAATCATACGAGCCAACGGTGATAATTTTTCGGGAGTTTCCGGGTGCACTAATAGTCTGTGGGTCAGGTCCCTGATTACCGGCCGCAGCAACCACGATAATACCGGCATCCCAAAGCTGATTAACTTTGCGGACAAAAGCACTGTCTTCGGGATAGGCATGTCGGTCATTGGTGCCAATGGAAATATTTACAATGCGGATTTTTAAGCGCTCCTGATTTTTAAGAATCCACTGAAGCCCATTCATGATGTCATGAATGGTGCCGTTGCCCTTACTGTTTAACACTTTAACCCCAATTAGATTTGCTTGCGGTGCGATGCCTTTGTATTTTCCATGAGAAAAGGTTCCTGCTCCGGCGGCAATCCCTGCAACGTGGCTTCCGTGGCCGTTGTCGTCATAAGGGGCAGGCTTTTGATAGAGAGCATCGTACCATCCGGTGATGCGTGAGCGGTAATCCGGATGCGGAAAAAGCCCGGTGTCAACAATCGCAATCCCGATGCCCTTTCCTAAAATTCCTTGTTTATGCACTGCTTCTGAAAAAACCGCTTTACGAACTCGATTCATCTGCTGACTTCCCCCGTAACTGTATATTGGTAATATATGCATTTTGTGACGAATCGTGTCAATTCAAAAATTTTTCAAATTAATGGTTGACCGTTGGTCATTTTTGTGTTACACTGCATATAGTTAAAGTGACTGATGGTCATTTTTGAAATTATTTATCAAAAAGTAGGAGGCGTGCACGATGGTAATTAAGTTTGGTAAATGGCTTACCAGACACAAAGCAGTTGTCCTGATTATCGCATTTTTATTGTTAATCCCTGCGACAATTGGTTATGTGTCAACGCGAATTAACTATGACTTGTTAAGTTATCTTCCGAATTCCCTTGAGACAGTATCCGGACAGGATACGATGGTAGATGAATTCGGGATGGGAGCCTTTTCCATGATTGTCGTAGAAGACATGGAGAAGAAGGACATTGTAGCTCTTAAAGAAAAATTAAAAAAAGTGAATCATGTGGAGGACGTTATCTGGTATGATGATGCAATGGATATTACAGTTCCGACAGAGATGCTCCCGGATAAACTTAGAGAGGGCTTGTTTAATGGGAACGCAACGATGATGATTGCCCTGTTTGACAATACAACATCGGCAGATTCAACGATGGATGCGATTACCGAAATGCGTGGCATTGTAAAGAAACAGGCATTTATCAGTGGTATGAGCGGTGTCGTTACCGATATTAAAAATCTGGCGATGGCAGAGATGCCGATTTATGTTGTTGTAGCAGCGGTGCTTTCGCTTCTCATTTTGTTACTGACGATGGATTCCCTGGTAACACCATTTATCTTTTTGTTTGGTATCGGTATGGCGATTGTCTATAACATGGGAACGAATATGGTATTTGGAGAAATTTCCTATATTACGCAGGCGCTGACAGCGATTTTACAGCTTGGTGTAACGATGGATTATTCCATTTTCCTTTTGGAAAGTTATGAAGCCAATAAAGTCAGGTATGACGGGGATAAAAACCGTGCAATGGCACATGCGATTTCCAATACATTTACTTCCGTTACCAGTAGTTCGGTAACAACGATTGCCGGATTTGCTGCACTTTGTTTCATGACCTTTAAATTAGGTATGGACTTAGGTCTTGTTATGGCAAAAGGTGTTATCATCGGCGTTATCGTATGTTTGACTGTTTTGCCGGCATTGATTCTATGCTTTGATAAAGCAATCGATAAAACCACCCATAAGAATCTAATTCCAAATTTGGATGGTTTATCGAAAAAGATTGTAAAGGGATGGCCGGTTGTCTTAGTATTATTTTTAGTTTTACTGGGACCTGCGATGTACGGAAACAGCAATTACGAAATTTACTATGATATTGCGGGGGCACTTCCACAGTCACTGGATTCTGCCGTTGCAAATAAAAAACTCGAAGAGAAATTTAATATGAACAGCACCCATATCGTATTGATGAAAAATGGTATGGCATCCAAAGAAAAGAGTGAAATGTTAAAGAAAATTGAGGATGTGAAAGGTGTTAAATGGGCACTCGGAATTGATTCCTTTAAGGGGGTCAGCATTCCAAGCAGTATGATTCCGAAGAAACTGGAATCTAAACTAAAGAGTGATAACTATGAGATTGCCTTTGTCTGCTCCGACTATAAAGCAGCAACAGACGAGGTAAATTCACAGATTGCTGATATAAATAAGATTGTTAAGAAATACAGCAAAGATTCGATGGTAATTGGTGAGGCACCATTGACGAAGGATTTGCAGGATGTAACCGATATTGACTTAGTAAATGTAAACTATGTTTCGGTTGCTGCGATATTCCTTATAATTCTCATTACCTTTAAGTCCATTTTGATTCCGGTCATTTTGGTTATGGTAATTGAGTTTGCGATATTCTTAAATATGTCAGTGCCATTTTATACACACGAGTCGCTGCCGTTTGTGGCAAGTATCGTAATTGGTACGATTCAGCTCGGTGCGACTGTAGATTACGCAATTTTGATGACGAGCCGTTATCATAAAGAGCGTGTGGTACGAAGAAAGAGTAAGAAGGAAGCAATCGATATTGCACATAAAACTTCAATTAAGTCCATTATGATAAGTGGTATGTGTTTGTTTGCTTCAACATTTGGCGTAACGATGTCGTCAAGTATTGATATGATTAAGTCAATTTGTACGTTGTTGTCCCGAGGGGCAGTAATTAGTACAATCGTTGTTATTCTTGTTCTGCCGGCGATGCTGACAGTGTTTGATAAATGGATTTGCAAGACCACATGGGATATGCGGAAAATCGATTATTAGTTTGGAGGGACGATGACTATGAATAAGAAATTGAAAAAAACTTTACAATGTACAATGTGTGCTGTGCTTAGTTTTGGTATGGTAGTGTGCAACAGCTCCTTTGTAGAAGCGAAAAAAATCAAAAAACAGGAATCTGTTTATGTCAACGCGGCAGCAGATGGTTCGGTATCCAAGATTACCGTATCGGACTGGCTGAAGGGTGCAAATGAAACAACCGGAACCATTAATGATATTTCCGATTTGAAAAACATCTCGAATGTCAAAGGAGATGAGACGTTCAAACAGAATGGTAAGGACGTTGACTGGAGCGGCGCCGGAAAAGATATTTACTATCAGGGTGAATCGGATGAAAAACTTCCGGTTGATATGAAGATTACTTACAAATTGGATGGTAAAGAAATTGCAGCAAAAGATATGCTTGGCAAGAGTGGAAAAGTGGAAATCCATGTTACCTATACGAATAAGTCCAGCCGGAAGAAAAAAATTGATGGTAAAGAAACAACAATTTATACACCATTTGTTATGGTGACCGCAATGGTTCTTTCTTCTGACCATTTTGAAAATGTCGAAGTGGATAATGCAAGAGTAGTCAATGATGGTGATAATCAGATGATTATCGGCATGGGTGTTCCGGGAATGGCTGAGAACTTAGATTTGAGTGATGATATGGCAGATAAAATCCCTTCGGATTTTACGGTAACTGCTGATACAAAAGATTTTACAATTGGTAATACATTTACCTATGGAAGTGCCAGTCTTTTGAATGATTTGGATTTAGACGATGTGGATGAGTTAGATGATTTGGAAGAAAAACTGAATGATTTGACTGATGCTTCTGACAAATTAGTTGATGGCTCTGATGATTTGTATGATAATTTGAAATTGTTTGACAGCAAAATGGGCGAGCTTAACACTTCTGTGAAGAAATTCCAGAAAGAAGGCGTAAACCGGTTGGCAAATGGAATCAGCACACTGGCAAAAGGTGCTCCGACATTAGTAAAAGGCGTTACCGATTATGCAAATGGTGTAACAACATTTGCCAAAGGAACCACAAGTTATGTAGATGGCGCAGCAAAAATTACAAATGGATGTGCCTTACTTTACAAATCCGTAAAGGATATTCCAACTCAGATTCAGAGTTTTGATACCGGACTGAAGACCTACACCGGAAGTGTCGACAAACTTGGTTCAAAACAGAATGTTACGGCATTGAAATCCGGAGCAAAAGCGGTTAGTGATGGTGTGACATCGTTAAATACCAATCTTGTAAGTTTGGAAAAAACGTATGAGACGACGGATTTACTGTTAAAGAAATTGAAAGCGACCGGTGCAGATGCAACAACAGTTGCAACGTTAGAGCAGGTACTTGCCGGACAGAAACAGGCAATTCAGGCAATGAAACAGGCAACTTCCACAACCGGTGATTTGAAAGTTGGTGCTGAAAAAGTATCCGGCAGCGTAGCAACAGTAATGGACAGCTTGGATAAATTGTCTGCAAACTCCTCAACTTTGACAGAAGCTTCTACAAAATTAAAAACCAGTATGCCGACATTAGTTTCCAGTGTGAAGACATTGAAAGAGGGCGGCGATACACTGGCAAAGAACAATAAGAAGTTAAAGGGTGCGTCAAAGAAACTTGTGAAATCCGGAAAGACATTGAAAAAGAGCATTAAAACGGTAGGAAGCGGTGTGAAGAAGTTAGACAAGGGAAGCAAATCCTTAAAGAGTGCTGCCGGAAAATTGTCAACAGGTGTTGGTAAACTGGATACAGCGAGTGGTAAGCTGAAAGATGGAAGCAAGAAATTAGCCGACGGAATGAGCGAGTTTAATAAGGATGGTATTGAAAAAATCAATGACACATATGAAGATGATGTCAAAGGTTTGATTGACCGTCTGAAAGCCGTTTGTGAAGTTGGAAAAGATTATAAGAGCTTCAGTGGTCTTCACGGTTCTATGAATGGTGAAGTGAAATTTGTCATTGAGACAGCAGCCATTGAAAAAGAGGACTAGGTGATTTTGTATGGGAAAATTGGATGATAAGAAAAAGCAAAAGAGAGATTCTCTGCTGATGGCAGCATTTACTCTATTTACGCAGAAGGGAATAAATGACACATCCATTTCCGATATAGCTAAAAAGGCAAATATGGCAAAAGGAACATTTTATCTTTATTTCAAAGATAAATTTGATATCCGCGACAAATTGATTGCGGATAAGGCGAGACAGGTGTTTTGCTGTGCATTAGAGGAGATGAACCGGGTGCAGCTGGATTCATTGGAAGACCATGTAATCTTTTTGATTAATTCTGTTATTAATCAATTGAACCAGAACAAAAATTTATTGAAATTTATTTCAAAAAATTTAAGCTGGGGAGTTTTTCAGAAGGCACTTTTGTTGGAGAATAATGAAGATGGTGACAGTTTTTATCAAAGATATTATTTGCTTTTGGATCAGTCAGGAAGGATGTTTCGTAATCCGGATTTGATGCTGTATATGATTGTGGAGTTTGTTAATTCAACTTGTCATAGTGTAATTTTGCAGCAACAGCCGGTGACGTTAGAAGAATTAAAACCGGAGCTTGCCGGTGTGATTTGTGATATCATTCATAGGCAGGAAATTCGATAAAAAAGTCAGACCGTGTCTGTCGGTGTTTCGTAAGCCGGCAGGCACGGTTTTATTTTGCAAAAGATACATGGTTTGTTTAGAAAAATCTATTGCAAGAATTGTTTTCCTGCTTTACAATAGCCAAAAGAGTAGTTAATGAAAGCAGCGGGAATTATCATGAAGAAAAATCAACTGCCAAAGCAGGTATTAAATACGCTTTTGGCATATCAAATAAAATCCGATGATATTTTAGATGTTTGTCCGTTTGATTTATCTTTTGATTCGGAATATATCAGTGGATATTTGTTCTTGACAAGTACGAAAATCGGCGTTGCCAAGAGCCGCCATGAACAGATGACGGTTCGCTATTTCCGTGGAACGAAGACGGCAGATATGCAGTATGCAGAGGATGAAAAAGAATACATGCTGGAATGGTTTGATTTGGCGGATACTTCGCATATGAGAGTGGAAAAGCAGCTCGCGACAAATCTAGTCACAATTGATTATAAGGGCAAACCACTTTTATTAGCGGCGCTGACAAATCTGTATTTTGAACAGATGAATTAATAAGATAAAAAAATATCCAGAGGAAGCAGAAGAAGTGGAAGCGTCTGCGGATATTCAGGAGCAGAAAGCACAGTATTGTCCAAAGTGTGGAACGATGTACCCGGATCCAAAAAGAAAAATCTGTCCGAAGTGCATGAATAAACGTTCGATTTTTGGAAGAACGATGAAATATTTTCTTCAGTACCGTTTTAAGGTTATTATTATTTTTGCCTGCTATTTTCTGGCGGCCGGATTGAATCTTGTATGGCCTTATTTAAGCGGTACGGTATTGTATGATGAGATTCTGCCGGGAAAAGTTTCACAAAGTGAAATCGGGCGGTATGGTTTTGCTCTTTTGATGCTTGTGCTTGTAATGGTATTGTCAAAACTTGTACAGCAGGGCGTCCAGTTGGTACAGGGAACCTTGATGGCACAGGTGGTTGCAGCGACTGTGCGTGACATGAAGCAGGATGTATTTTCCAATATGGGAAGATTGTCACTTGGATTTTTTACAAGCAAGCAGACCGGTGGACTTATGACACGTGTGTTAAGTGATGCAAACCGTGTGACCGACTTTTTCTTAGATGGATTTCCGTACATATTTGTGCATGGCTTTACCATTCTTGCTACGTTTACGGTTATGTTCCGTTTGAATTGGCAGATGGCACTGGTAGCCTGTATTCTGCTGCCACTGTTAGTTTTTATGAGCGTGAAATTAAAGCCGAAATTGTGGAGTTTGTTTGGCAGACGCCACCGGGCAGAGCGTGCGGTAAATAACCGTGTCAATGACAATTTGACCGGTTCTCGTGTGGTAAAAGCTTTCGGACAGCAAAAGCAGGAAAAAGAGCGTTTCAAAGCGCCAAATGAGCGTCTGAAAGAGGCGGAAATACGCATTGTAAAATACAATAATAAATTTACGATTTTATATAATTTAGTGCAGGAGATTTCAAATATCTGGGTTTGGATTGTCGGTGTGATTCTGCTTCTGAATACGCATACCGTGGAACTTGGTGTTTTGATTACGTTTGTTGGCTATGTGGGGCAGTTAAACGGACCGATGAATTTCTTCTCCCGTGTATTTCAGATGTGGTCGGACAGTATCAATGCTGCCCAGCGCATGTTTGAAATTATGGATGCCATTCCAGAGATTGAAGAAGTGGAAAATCCGAAGCAGATTAAAAATCCAAAGGGAGAAATTACACTTTCTCATGTGAGTTTTGGCTACGAGACAAATCATCCGGTTTTGAAAGATATCAGCCTTCATGTAAATCCCGGTGAAATGCTTGGCATTGTGGGGCGTTCCGGTGCCGGAAAAACGACGCTTGTAAATTTGATTTCGCGTCTTTATGATGTGGATGAGGGAGAAATTTATCTGGATGGTATTCCGGTAAAGGAATTAGCTTTTCATGATTTACGGAAAAATGTGGCGATGGTATCACAGGACACTTATATTTTTATGGGAACGGTGGCGGACAACATCGCTTATGCGAATCCGGAGGCGACGAGAGAAGACGTAGTGCAGGCTGCAATTTTAGCAAGTGCGCATGAATTTATCGCCAATATGCCGGATGGTTATGATACCGTGATTGGAGCATCGGGTAAAGACTTGTCGGGCGGTGAAAAACAGAGGATTTCGATTGCCAGAGCAATTTTAGCAAATCCGAAAATTTTGATTTTAGATGAAGCGACGGCAAGTGTGGATACGGAAACCGAGAAAGCAATCCAAAATTCACTCAATTATCTGGTGAAGGGAAGGACGACATTGTCCATTGCACACCGTCTTTCCACACTGCGGGATGCGAACCATTTAGTTGTAATTGATGGTGGAAAAATCGTCGAAGAGGGTACGCATAAGGAATTGGAAAAGAAACAGGGAATTTATTATAAGCTGATGGAGTTACAGACGAAATCACTGGCTTTGAAAGGGGAATCGTTATGAGTGAAAATCAAGTCATCACAAATATGGAAAATGAAGTCGAGGAAATGACGGCAATTCACTATCTGAATCAAGACAATGCTGTTTTTGAGAGAACAGAGGGCGGCTTTTTATCTCTTTCTTACGAGGGAAAGAAGTGGGACAGGATTCAGGTGATTCGTCTGTTTCCATTTACTGAGCCGGATTCTTTTCTTTCGATTCGGACGGTAGAAGAACGCTCCCATGAAATTGGGGTAATAAAAAATATCAAAGAGGTAGATAAGAAAACGAGAAAAATGCTTTTGGAGCAGTTAAATCTTCATTATTTTACCCCGGTAATTCAGAAGATTCTGGATATCAAGGATGAGTATGGTTATGCCTATTTTCATGTTATGACTGACCGTGGGGAGTGTCGCTTTACGATTAACATGGGAAGTAATGCGGTGGTGCGGTTAAGTGACTGCCGTCTTCTCATCACTGATTTGGATGAAAACCGGTTTGAGATACGGGATGTATTTGCTCTTTCGCAGAAGGAACAAAGAAAACTGGATTTGTTCTTGTAGGATAGAAAGTTTGAGGTAGCAGTATGATTTTAAGATATGAACTGCCAAAAGAGGCAGAGCAGGTTATTTCGCTTACGGACAACGAACGCATTTACTATGCGGTTCCGGTCGATATTGATGATGCCGGAAATTTTTTGGAAGACTCCTATTTTATTGTCACAAACCGCAGACTTTTTGTTGTGGAAAAGGGCAGTATCAAACAGGAATACGATGTTTCCAAATGTATCGATGTAAAAGCAGAGGCAAAAATCGGTGGTGGACTTTTAGTAATCAATTTTGACGGTGTGCCAAAGCACATTGTTCATTATTCGGCGAGACATTTATCGCGTTATGCTTACATTGCCAGAGGAATCCATATTCTGGCATCCGGCAGAGAGGAAGAGGTAGTCAGTACGGAATACGAGAAAATATGTCCGAAATGCCACCATGCAATACCGGGTACGAAATATTGTCCGCACTGCTCCAAAGAGGGCGGGTTCTGGAAAGGCTTTTTGAAAATGGCGGCACCGTATAAGAGAAAGTTTGCGGGGATCATTGTGTTAATGATTCTGGCTGCCGTTGTGACACTCTTGAATCCGGAAATACAAAAGCATTTGGTGGACGATGTTTTGAAACGCAGAGAGGGTGGAATTTCAACCGCTTTTATCTGCCTTGGCATCATGTTTTTGTTAAGTGTCGGAATTGTTGTGATTAACATTTTAAAAACGTATTACTGTACGGTTTTAGGCGCAACTATTTCAAAAGATTTGCGGCAGCGGATGTTTTCCCACATTCAGATTTTATCGCTGAATTTTATCAATGACAGAAGGCCGGGCGAATTGATGAACCGAATTGTTTTTGATACGGGAAAGATTCGTGAATTTATGGAGCGAACTTTCTGTAATATGTTTACGGTCTGTTTTATTTTTGCCTGTGACATTATTTTTATGGTGTTACTCAATGTAAAACTTGCACTGCTTGCGTTTGTTTTCATTCCGGCGGCAGTATTTGTGACGTATGCGTTCCGAAAGAATATTCACAGACGGTTTCATTTGCAGTTTAAGAAGAGCGATGAGGTAAACAGCAGTTTGCAGGATGTGATATCCGGTATGCGCGTGAATTGTTGCTTTGAGCATACCCACTGTAAAGTGAAATCCTATGGAAAAGAAGAAAATGAGCGAGATAAATTTAATATGCTTACGGATGAGTTCTGTCGTGTACAGACAAAAAATGAAGTGTTTTGGGCTGTGTTTATGCCGATGGTAAGCCTTTTGATGGGAGCTGGTGTGTTCCTTGTGATTTATTTTGGTGGATTGGATGTATTAGGCGGCAGGATGACGACCGGTGAACTGCTACAGTTTGTAACATATACACAGCTTTTATATATGTACCTAAATTGGATGACAAATATGCCGAGGGAACTGATGAATCTGATTAGCAGTATGGAAAGAATCAATGATGTTTTGACACAGGAACCTTTTATTGAGGATGTGCAAAAGCCGATTCACCTTGATGTGGAAGGAGAAATCCGGTTTGAGCATGCCTCGTTTGGTTACAAATCGTATCAGCCGGTTTTGGAAGATTTGAATCTTACGATAAAGAAAGGGGAAATGATTGGTATTGTAGGCGCATCCGGAACCGGAAAGTCTACGATTATCAATCTGATTATGCGTCTTTATGAGGTGGATGATGGTAAATTGTTGGTCGATGGGCATAATATAAAGGAAATCCAGTCGGATTATTTTCATTCACAAATTGGTGTGGTGTTACAGGAGACATTTTTATTCTCTGGGACAATTCTTGAAAATATCCGTTTTGCCAGACCGGATGCCTCATTAGAAGAAGTGATAATGGCGGCAAAAACGGCAAATGCACATGAATTTATATCACAGACGCCGGATGGCTATAATACATATGTGGGAGAAAAAGGACACAGTTTGTCCGGTGGAGAGAGACAGCGGATTGCGATTGCGAGAGCAATTTTGAATGAACCTAGACTGTTAATTTTAGATGAAGCAACGGCAAGTCTTGACACGGAGAGTGAATTTATGATACAACAAGCATTGGAGCGTTTGACCAAGGGGCGTACTACCTTTGCGATTGCGCATCGTCTTTCGACGTTAAAACATGCAGACAGACTTGTTGTAATTGACGGACATCGTGTTGCGGAAGTGGGGTCTCATGAAGAATTGATTGCAAAGAGAGGTATTTATTATCGACTTGTAAAAGCACAGTTAGCAATGCAGGGAGACGAAAATTTACCACTAGGAGGAAAGTGTGAAGCAGTTATTTAAGTTTTTAAGTTCATACAAAAAAGAGTGTATTTTCGCCCCGTTGTTTAAATTGTTTGAGGCGACGTTAGAATTATTTGTACCGCTTGTCATGGCAGCAATTATTGACCATGGAATCGGAAGCAGAGATTATGGTTTTATTGGATGGATGGGAGGTATATTGGTTCTTTTGGCAGCGGTTGGTTTGACCGCTGCTCTTGTGGCGCAGTATTTTGCGGCGAAAGCAGCTGTGGGATTTGCCGCCGGACTGAGACAGGCGTTGTTCCGTCATATTCAGTCCTTATCGTTTGGAGATGTTGACCAGGTAGGAAGTTCTACATTGATTACCCGTTTGACAAGTGATACGAACCAGTTACAGGCAGCCGTTAATATGGCACTTCGTTTGTTTTTGCGTTCGCCGTTTGTAGTGCTCGGTGCGATGGTTATGGCGTTTACAATTGATGTCAAGGCTGCGCTTGTTTTTGTAGTTGTCATTCCATTATTATCAATCGTTATTTTCGGTGTGATGTTTGTCAGCATTCCGATGTACCGCCGTGTGCAGGAGGCACTTGATAAACTGTTAGGAAGAACCCGTGAGAATTTGTCCGGTGTCCGTGTGCAGCGTGCTTTTAATAAGCAGGAACAGGAGAAGGAAAAATTTGCGGAAGAAAATCAGGCATTAAATAAGTTCCAGATGGTAGTGGGAAGAGTTTCCGCACTTACAAACCCGATTACCTATCTGATTATCAATGTTGGAGTAATTGCGTTAATCTGGATTGGTGCGCTGAAAGTAGATGCCGGTTATCTGTCTCAGGGACAGGTGGTTGCGTTAGTTAATTATACGGCACAGATTTTGGTAGAATTAATCAAACTGGCAAACATGATTGTTATGGTAAACAAAGCGATTGCATGTGGTGACCGTGTGCAGGAAGTCTTTGAGAGAGAACCGGGACTTTCTACGCCGAATGAGGAGACAAAGCCAGGGGATGGAGACATTGCTGTTTCATTTGAACATGTTGGTCTTGTCTACCCGGGAACCCATACGGAATCCCTTACCGATATTCATTTTTCCGTGAAAAAGGGAGAGACCGTTGGCGTTATCGGGGGTACCGGTTCCGGAAAAACATCGTTAGTTCATTTGATTCCGAGATTTTATGATATTACATCCGGTAAATTACTCGTTGATGGCGTAGAGGTTCATAAGCAGTCACTTGCCTTGTTGAGAAACCGGATTGGTGTTGTGCTTCAGAAAGCCGTTTTGTTTGAAGGAACCATCCGATCCAACCTGCAATGGGGCAAAAAGGATGCAACGGAAGAGGAAATGTGGAAGGCGCTTGAAATTGCTCAGGCAAAAGAAGTTGTTCTTGGAAAACCGGATGGATTGGATTCGGTTGTGGAGCAGGGAGGACGAAATTTCTCTGGTGGACAAAAACAGCGTCTGACGATTGCTAGAGCGCTGGTGAGAAGACCAGAAATATTGATTATGGATGATAGTGCTTCGGCACTTGATTATGCAACGGATGCCGCTCTTAGAAAGGCAATTCGCGAAGAATTAAAAGATATGACACTCTTTATTGTTTCCCAGCGTGCGGCGTCGGTGCGGAATGCAGATAAGATTGTTGTGCTTGATGATGGCGTGATTGTAGGAATGGGAACGCATGATACGCTGATTGATTCCTGTGAGGTCTATCGGGAAATTTATGAATCCCAATACGGAAAGGGGGCAAGATAGTCATGACGCAGAAGGAAACGATAAAAAAGGTGCTGCATTATATCCGCCGCTATCGGTTTTTCTTAATTGCCTCTCTTGTTCTGGCGCTGATTACGGTTGTGCTTACCCTTTACGTGCCGATTCTTACCGGACAGGCAGTGGATCTGATTGTAGGAAAAGGACAAGTTGATTTTGCCGGTGTTTATCGCATTTGTGTGAAAATCGGAATTGCTATTTTGCTTACGATGGTGGCACAGTGGGTGATGAATGTTGCTAATAACAAAATCACTTACAGTGTTGTGCGTGATATTCGTACGGATGCTTTTGAGAAAATTCAGGTACTTCCGCTTAGTTACATTGACAGTCATTCTTATGGTGGAATTGTGAGCCGCGTCATTGCGGATGCCGACCAGTTTGCCGACGGATTGTTGATGGGATTTACCCAGTTGTTTACCGGCGTAATTACGATTTTAGGAACGCTTGGTTTTATGCTTAGTGTCAGTGTACCGATTGCATTAGTCGTTGTGGTTTTGACACCGGTATCTCTGTTTGTGGCAGCGTTTATTGCGAAAAGAACATATCAGATGTTCCGTATGCAGTCAGAGACCAGAGGGGAGCAGACGGCGCTGATTGAAGAAATGATTGGCAACCAGAAAGTGGTTCAGGCATTTGGACAGGAGAAAGAAGTAGGAGACCGTTTTGATGAAATTAATGACCGTCTTTCTAAGTATTCGCTTCAGGGAACCTTTTTCTCATCCATTACCAATCCGTCCACTCGTTTTGTCAATGCGCTTGTGTATGCGGCAGTTGGTGTGTTTGGTGCCTTTTTCGCGATTCAGGGCGGTATTTCGGTTGGGCAGCTTTCCTGTTTCTTAAGTTACGCAAACCAGTATACAAAACCGTTTAACGAAATTTCAGGTGTCGTGACAGAGCTTCAAAATGCGATTGCCTGTGCCGGACGAGTGCTTGAGTTGATTGAAGAAACACCGGAGATTCCGGATTCAGAAGATGCCATAAACCTTGGCAAAGCAGATGGAAAAGTAGAAATTGAAGATGTGTATTTTTCTTATGAGCCGAATCAGAAATTGATTGAGCATTTTAATTTACAGGTAAAGCCTGGACAGCGTGTAGCAATTGTTGGTCCTACCGGCTGTGGTAAAACGACGTTAATTAATCTCTTGATGCGGTTTTATGATGTAAATTCTGGTGCAATTAAAGTAAGTGAAAAAGATATCCGAAAAGTGACGAGAGAGAGCCTTCGTGCTAATTATGGTATGGTGCTTCAGGAAACGTGGTTAAAGCAGGGAACCATCCGGGAAAATATCGTGATGGGGCGTGAGAATGCGACGGACGATGAAGTGTTAGCAGCGGCAAAGGCAAGTCATGCACACAGTTTTATTAAGAGACTTCCAAACGGTTATGATACCGTGATTGGTGAAGATGGCGGAAGTTTGTCGGCAGGACAGAAACAGTTGTTATGTATTACGAGAGTAATGCTTTGTCTGCCGCCAATGCTGATTTTGGATGAGGCGACATCCAACGTGGATTCGAGAACGGAAATTAAGATTCAGCAGGCAATGTCGGAGCTGATGCGCGGACGTACTTGTTTTGTCATTGCGCATCGTTTGTCTACCATTCAAAATGCGGACCTTATTTTGGTGCTTCAGGACGGACGTATTACGGAACGCGGCACGCATGATGAGCTTTTGCAGCTTGGCGGATTTTACAGTACGCTTTATAACTCGCAGTTTTCATAAAAGATGATTTTTCAGAAAAAGTCGAAAAGCATATTTGATTCTAAATGAAGGAGCTTGAAAACATAATCAAACCTGAGGCATGCCGGAATCCTCCCTCTTTGTTTTACACAAAGAGGGGGACTCCGATT
>OLIT01002056.1_pt1 | contig 15657 bp, 8 predicted proteins | sample 1601341 | NCBI WGS metagenome assembly OLIT01 (sample SAMEA2452121, study PRJEB22498) | human gut metagenome | biome: human feces; feature: human gut; material: feces | place: Australia | collected 2012
TATATCCAATCCCGCCAGCATGTTGGCAGCGGCTCCTATCGGATTAATATCAAACTGCTTGATATCGTACACATAGCTATTTTCCAGCATCAATGGAACGCCATTCAAATAAACTGTCGGCTGAACACCGGACACATCTTTATTAGAAAAGACAGGTGAAGATAAGCCACGAACCAGCATGCTTTGAATGGTACCAGGCTCACCATTATTTTCCTGTACATATACACCGGGCACATTCCCTTTCAGTAATTGCTGAATAGATAAAAATTGAGAGCGCTGCAACATCTTGATATCAACAGTATCACTCACCCCAAAGGAGTCTATACTACGATTAGTAACGAAACGAGATCCTACATTCTTCTCAAAAGAGTCTTTTTTCATATAGGTCTCCACAGAATCAATATTCACAGGCGAACTTGATTGAGACGCTATCGCTCCACTAAATCCTAAAAAGCCCATGACAGCCAGCAAACGACAAACAGGCTTCTGCAAAAAGAAATTAGGTAAAATTATCACCATACTATTAGATTTATAAAGTTATTTAGACCAAATAAGTATTAGTTGTGCATCAAATGCATCACAAAAGTGCGAGTTATCCAGTAGAAAGAAGTTCTCTAATCATTCAAAAACTTCCAAAATTGGACCATAATCGCTATTAACTATAACAGGTCTAAAAATCGTTCAATATAAGTTCAGGAATCATTCAAATGGGATAGATCATTGATATATGGAAAAGTACGCATCTTCCATTAAGACGCGTACTTGTGTATTTTAAGTTCATATTATTTTTATCCTAACAAGATTTTTGATATTCCTTTGGAGTTACGCCAAATTCTTCTTTAAAACAGGTTGCAAAATATTTAGGATTAGAAAATCCGCATTCATAAGCTACCTCTGCTACAGATATTGATTTATCCTTCAATAATTGACTTCCGTGTTTTAATCTTATATTTCGAATAAACTCAATGGGTGACAGTCCTGTTGCTAATTTCATTTTCCTATAAAGAGAAGACTTAGACACAGCTAATGCGTCCGCTAACTGAACCACATCAAAATCTCCTTCCGACATATTTGAATTTATAACAGAAATCACTTTATCCAAAAACTCTTTATCAATAGAAGAAGGTTCTAAAGAATCAATATTGACTTCTACATTAGAACGAAACTCTTCCTGTTTGTTTTTCTTATGCATTATAAAATTATTAATACGAGCCTCTAATATTTTTAATTCAAATGGCTTGGATATATATCCATCCGCTCCCGCATTATAACATTCAATGCGATCTTCCACGGTATTTTTAGCTGTTAATAATATGATAGGAATGTGACTGGTTTCCAAATTTGACTTTAAAGCGCGACAAAACTCTAAACCATCCATTTCAGGCATCATCACATCACTTATAATAATATCTATTTCATTATCTTTTATAACGTTCAGAGCTTCTAATCCATCTTTTGCAATAAGCACATGATAATGCTTGGACAGAATTTTCTCCATCAAAAACAACAATTCTTCATTATCCTCCACCAATAACAAATGAACGTCAGCTATCTGCGCATCTTCACCTTCGCCAACCTTTGAATCAATTAATTCTTCTTTCTCTAAAATAAGATCCGTATTTATGCCATTTGCCGAAATATGTTCTGATATTAATTCATCTTCTTGATAACTATCTTTATTAATGGGAAGATCTACAGTAAAAGTACTTCCCTTACCTAATTCACTTTCAACATTAATAGTGCCATGATGTAACTCCACTAAATCCTTTGTTAAGGATAACCCGATCCCATTAGATCCACTTTCATCTCCTTTATTTATTGTATAAAATCTTTTGAAAACATTCTCCAAATCAGCAGGAGCAATACCTTCTCCGGTATCAACGACCTGTATTCGCAAATGATGATTTTCAGACTCCCAATATGAATCTACTATTAATTTTATATTTCCACCATTAGCTGTATATTTGTAAGCATTAGATAATAAATTAGATACTATCTTATCTAATTTATCTCTATCAAAATAAGCCATCAAATGTCTATCTTCAGTCAAAAATGTAAAGGTTTGATTTTTCTTTCTCATCAATGGAGTAAAGTGTATCTTACAAACATCATCTATAAATGATATGACATCACTTTTTGATACAGATAATTTCATGTTCCCACTTTCCACCTTACGGAAATCTAAAATTTGCTGTAATAGTCTACGTAATTTATTCACATTAGAACGAATCATAGTTAACTGCGAAATCCGACTACCATTCGTCATTTCCGCATCATCAATCAAACAAGTAATAATAGTTAAGGGAGTTAATAAATCGTGTGATATATTTGTGAAATAACGTAATTTAGTTTGCACCAATTCTTCTGACTTCTCTTTATCTATCTGAGCTATTCTCAGTTCATGCCGCAACTGAATACGACGCTTCATCCTATGATAGAAAAGATACAGACATAAAAGTGTAAACACAATATAAAATAAATAAGCCCACAATGTTTCATAGAAAGCTGGCTGTTTAAACACCTGAACTTCTGCTATATAATTGCTCCATAAACCATTTACATCAGTTGTCTTTAGATAAAAAGTACGTTTACCTTTAGGTAATTGATTGTAAAATGCAAATTGACGATCGCCTCTGACATACACCCAATCATCATCAACTCCATCCATTTTATATGCATATTTAATTTTGTCAGGAAACGCATAATTTAAAGAAGAAAAATCTATCTCAATATTTTTATCTCCTGCATTTAAAGAAATGATCTGACTTCTTAAATTAAAACGTTGGTTGTTTTTCTCCAAAAGACTAGAAACACCATCTATCTTGACATCTGACACCATCGTTCTAATTCTACGAGGATTATCAGACAAATGATCATAAGGAGTAAATACTGAGATTCCTTTATTTCCTCCATACAGTATTTTCCCAGAACGAGTTTTATAATAAGAATTAGGCATAAAAGAATTTACCATCACATCAGTCATTGTCGAGTAGTCCATGATACCACCATTTTTAGGGTCGTATTCAATTACCCGTTTATTGGTAGAAATCCAAATATGTCCCAACTGATCTGTTATAATATTAAAAATACCTTCTTCAAGCATATCAAACATATCGGATAAGTTTTCCACTTTATTTGTTTGAGGGTCATAAGTGAACACATCTCCATCCTGACTCCCCATCCACACCAAGCCATTATCATCCACACAGATTGCTCCAATATTATCACTTATTACTCCTTCTGCATGAGTTTTCAAATTTCTTAAATTCTTTTCTTCTAATGTCAGATCAGAGGATATTTTAGCATTATACACACCTTGCTTTCTTGTACTAATCCATAATGAACCATCTTTACCTTCTCTAATTCCTATTATATCTACAAATGGAAATTTAGTGTCTTGAAGTATCTTTTCCTTTGCCGGTTTAACCAAAATACCTTTAGTTGTTCCCACCCAAAGATTATGATTACTATCAGTATAAAATAAACGCGGAAATCCTGAATTATCTACGTAATCTGTTAACTTCAAAGTTCCCAATAGCTCTACTCCTTTTTTATCCTTCTTCACCTTGTAAATTTCCGGATAATACTCAGAACCCAGCCAAATCTCATTAAGCAATGGAACAGAGGTAATGCAGCTTACATTTTTCAGATTAGCAATGTTTTTTAGAGAAGGGATATCTGTATAAAAGAGAAGTTTATTAGAATCTGGATTATAAATTCCTATTCCCCAACGATTCTGATCTATCCATAAATCTCCTTCTTTATCTTCATATATATTCTTTATATTTGTAACAAACCCCGTCTTTTCCCGAATAACAGGAAAAGAGTAATTCTGCACTAATGGTTTATTTAAATCAATCATTGATACTCCTTCATTAAAAGCAGCAATCCATAAGTTACCTGACTTATCTTTTACTATTTCACTAAAAATATTATTTAACTTAGAAGAAATATGAGATATATCAACAGTATTAATTATATTTCCAGGACGTTTTTGAAGTGCATAAAGTCCCTGTGTAGATACAATCCATATATAACCATACTTATCATCCTGAGTTATGCTAAAACAACCATTCTTATCCCAATGTTCATTACTTTTTATATCTACATGACTATACATCAAATCATCTTTCTCCTCTGGATAAAGTAAAAAGATTCCGCTTTCCCATGTTAAAATCCAATGTTGCTTCTTATTATCTTGAAAAACTTTAAATGGATTATTTAAATCTCCAATCTGAGGCATAGCAATAAATGAATCTGTTTTTGAATTATATCGATGTAATCCCCTTTCCCATAAAGTTACCCAAATATTCTTATCTGCATCTTCATAAATAGAATTCACACTAGTAACAGGCAAAGTAGAATCATATCTTTTGCAATATGAGAAATCGGCAGAACAACGAAAAACAGAAGTTAATGTTCCAACCCATACCCATCCATCACTATCCACTATCATTGTTCGAATCTCTTGATCCTTCAAATCATTGTGTGTAACTGGTATTATCTGATAAGTTCGTTTATCCAGTATATTAATACCTTTTTTAGTTCCTATAAATAGATATCCATTTTTATTTTCCGCAATACAAGTAATTTCATTATTCGTCAAAAGATCCGGTGATTTCAATCCAGAACGGAAAACAAGTAATCGATAGCCATCATACCGACACAAACCGTCTTTAGTTCCTAACCACAAAAAGCCTTCCCGGTCACAATGAACCCGCAAAACAGTACTTGAAGGCAAATAATTATTTAACGGAAGCGTAGATACCGACATTTGTTGCGCAAAGGCACACGGAAATAATTGAATAAAAAACAGTACTATATAAAATTTCAGTTGATGTTTCATAGTAGAATTAATATAAAGACGTATTTCTTGTGCAATATTAAAATAAAGATAGCTATCACTATTCATAAATCACTTAAAATATATTAATTTAAAACTACCACAAACATATGTGGTCTATTTTTAAACCTTTCTGAATGATTTTTATCCCACTATAATCAGATAACTTAAAATTATACGTATTTGAATCATTCCAGCACCTATATATAAATATGATTCAGCAATTTTGCAAACAGGAAACAAGCTATTGATATTTCGAATCAATTTTGGTTATACTATTCAGTAAGCAAGAAATAAACACAGATTATTAGTTCAATCATAAATAATTAATTTATAAAACATTTCTGTATCATGAAAAAAAAATATGTGAAGATTATGTTTTTATCATTGACATTGCTGACAATTAGCACAACAGCTACTTATGCAGTTCAACCCAAAGATGATAAAAAAGAAAATGAAGCCTTACAAACCTCAACAGAGGAACATCTACCATTACTAACGATTAATGGTACAAACGCATCATCATCCTTCATTGTCAATTCCGAGGCTTTACTCGACAAAGAAATAACAATTACAGCTCCAAACGGTTTCACCGTAACTCCGACTGTTATAGCAGCCAACTCTGGGAAACAAAAAGTGAAAGTGACCTTAAACAGTACTAAAAGACTGACTGAAGGGAAAATTATTCTGCGAAGTGGAGATATCCGTTCATATATAAAAGTAAAAGGATTTGGAACTGCCCTTCCAGTGAAAGACATTGCAGCATCTCCTGTTTATAAGAAAGGAAATGATACGGAATTTACCAAAGCATTCACTCCAAATTCAAAAGGATATACTATCGAATTCAAAATAAAAACAGATGACTCGGAGAAAAGCTTTTATCCTTATTTTGTAAACGAAAAAGGTTATGGATTCAAAGCATATATTACCTCTAATGAAATCGGATTATTCAATGCCTACAAAAAAGAAATTACCAATCCTGCAACAAATGGAAAAGCAGGAGGAAAAGGTAAGTTCTATAATAATGATGGACAAGCACATATTTATCGTTTTGCCATAACACCAGATAACCGTGCCTTCATTTACAGAGATGGAATTCCTGTAGATTCCGTTAGAATTATAGACTACGCTCCCCAGCCAAACTTTGCAGAGAAAGTTGGCAAACCAGTAGAAAATCTTTTAAAGAACCCAAACTTCGAAGGAGAATTTGATATAAATCCAGAAACGAAGTTAGTTAGTAGAGTGGAAGGATGGGATGTTGTTATTAGCGACCGTTGGAATTCAGAACAACAAATTCTTCCTGAAGAAATTGATAATAATCAGGACCTAGACAATCATGTTTTTGAAATTAGACCCTATAAATGGGCAACTGGTTGGAGTGATGGTATCCTAATGCAAGTAGTAGATGTTGTACCGAATGAAAGTTACACACTATCTGCTCTATTAAAAGGAGGAATAGCAAAAAAAGAAGGAAAACTCACCGGTAAAATGATTATAGAAGAAGTGCAAGACCCTGAAAAAAAAGTCATCACAGAAATTGCCAGTGACAACTGGGAAACTTATTCAATGGACTATACTACTTCTGCCGAATGTAACCAAATTCGCGTATCCTTTACAGTAGGACGTGGAGGATGGGGAAATGATATCGGAGCTGTCCGTGTAGACAACGCTAAACTGACCGGCACATCACGTACATACTCGCCCAAATTCGGTTTTATAGATAATACTGCTGATGTGGAATATTTCACAATTGACGAATCTGGAGCCTATGCCCCTGCACAGCCCGAAATAACTATTAATATTGAAGACTAAAATAACAAAAACATGAGAATAACTCTATTTATCTGCTTTATGTTCTCATTCACCTCTATTTTTTCACAAAACACCCAGATCAGTCCGGGTGTTTTGTGGAATGACATAGATGGGGAGCAAATTAACGCACACGGTGGATGTGTCGTTTACGAAAAAGGAACTTATTATTGGTTTGGAGAAGATCGTACAGGTTTTAAATCAAATGGGGTAAGCTGTTATCAATCTAAAGACTTATACAACTGGAAACGGCTGGGATTGTCGATGAAAACGACAGGTGAAGCCAGAGAAGACATGAATGATATATCGCAGGGACGTTTGTTCGAACGTCCCAAAGTAATTTATAATCCCCAAACTAAGAAATGGGTAATGTGGAGTCATTGGGAAAGTGGAGATGGATATGGAGCTGCACGTGTTTGTGTAGCAACAAGCGATAAAATAATGGGGCCTTATGTACTTTACAAAACATTTCGCCCTAATAAAAACGAGTCCCGTGATCAGACGTTATTCGTAGATACAGACGGGAAAGCATATCATTTCTGTTCTACGGATATGAATACCAACATGAATATTGCATTACTTAGAGACGATTATCTGGAGCCGACTCCGACAGAAACTAAAATTTTAAAGGGACTTAAATATGAGGCACCCGCTATTTTTAAGGTTGGGGATATGTATTTTGGATTGTTTTCCGGTTGCACAGGCTGGGAGCCCAATCCCGGGAAAAGTGCCTACAGTACTGATATACTGGGGAACTGGACAACAGGGAATAATTTTGCTGTAGACAAACTCAAACAAGTTACTTACAACTCCCAAAGCTGTTATGTATTTAAAGTGGAGGGTAAAGAAAAAGCTTATATATACATGGGTGACCGTTGGAACTCTAAGGATGTAGGAAAGTCTCATCATGTGTGGTTGCCCATTAGTATGCGCTCAGGCTATCCTGTCGTAAAATGGTATGATCAATGGGATTTAACCGTGTTTAATAGTATGTATCGCTATAAAAGAGCTGCAGAAATCATACCCGGTAATATATACTCATTATTAGAAAAGACCTCTGATCGTTTAGTGTCTAAACCTGCCAATGGTTTCAGTATAGCGGATGATGATGATGACATCAATCTAAGTCTGGAGTTTATAAAGACTAATATACCCAACGTATATAAAATAAAAGATACCAAAACCGGAAAGTTTTTGGAATCACTGTTCGGAACTTTACGCCTGAATTCCGAGAAGAAAGATGATGCTCAATGCTGGGTATTCAACCTACAGGAAGATGGTTATTATCAGATACAAAATCTGAAAGATAAAAAGTATGTTACAGTTTCCGGTTCAAATACATTTGCCGGAAGTAATTTATATCTTACTGAACTATCCAAGAAGTTAATGCAAGATTTTGCAGTATATTTCGATTCCAATAAATATAAATATAAGGAAGCAGATATATTCTCTGATGCCTACAAGGCTAATAATCTAAAACAGATGAAAGCCCAATAAATTTCTCATATGTAATTCTGATAAATTAAATTTGTTACATTATGAACATAAAAAGTCAACAGGCAAAAAATAGTTTTTTATTCATATTTATATATCTATGTAGTCTGTCTTTGCAACCAGCTTTCGCAACTCAATCGAAAGAAGTTATAACAACAGATATCTGGGCAGCCACTGCCACTGTATTCAAACTTGTCGGTGAAAAAGCTGTCAACAATGTAAAACTGAATTGGATGCAACGAGAGGACGCCGACCTTTATAAAATCTACCGGGATGGAAATTGTATTGGAGAAGCTAAAGGAAATACATACGATGATTATAATCTGAAAGCAGATAAAACTTTTACCTACCATGTAGAAGCATTTAAAGAGGGGAAGAAAATAGCCACGTCCGCTTCTCAACAAGCAACAACCTTCACCCCTAACGGCGAAACTAAAGTTTATGATAATCTAAACGGAAAATATATCACCAAAGAATCTGCCCAAAAACCTCAGGGTATGAAAATTGGGGAGCTTTATTTCTCTTATAAAATGGAAAACGTTGAAAAGGAAGTAGATGGACAAACACTCAAAGGATGGCTAGCTACAGAAAGCTTTTCTCCGACAGGGCTCAATGGTAGTTGGAGTACTTCCCGTGAACTGGCTTTTTACCCAAATGTAAAATTTGAGGGTATTGCTTTCCGATATAACGCAAAAACCGGTAAGGTAGTACTTTCAGCACATTATGAAGATCAAAGTGGATATGTTGCAGCTAAAATCTATCTGGCACAAATAACTCCCAAAGGCGAGCTCGAAGTAGGCACTATGGAACGACCATTGGGCTATGACTCTAGAGATCAATCTCTTTTCATTGATGATGACGGTACAGCTTATCTCCTTTCAGCTACAAATATGAACAGAGATATAAACATCTATAAGCTAGACCCTTCATGGACTAAGCCTGTTTTATTAGTTAATACAATATGTAAAGGACTACATCGGGAAACTCCTGCAATCATCAAAAAAGACGGAGAATATTATTTCTTCAGTTCAAAGGCTTCCGGATGGTATCCGAGTCAAACCATGTATACATCTGCCGCTGATTTAGGAGGCGAATGGACACCTATGAGAGAAATTGGCAATAATTCTACTTTTGATGCACAGTTTAACAGAATCAGTACAGTTGGAAAAACCTGCGGAGTATGGAGTTACCACTGGGGAGCGCAACGAAAATATAAAACTCCGGCTGGCAATTTCCCGAGAATTTCAATAGCCGCATTTAACAAAGGATATGCTTCGATGGATTATTACAGATACCTGGAATTTAGTGACAAATATGGTATTATCCCTGTTCAGAACGGTAAAAACCTGACATTAAATGTACCGGTGACAGCCGCTGTCCCAGGAGCGAGAGGAATTAAAGCTGATTGTATCACGGATGGAGCTTGTACTGAATCTTCTACTTATTTCCAGAAAAGTTCAAATGCTGCTACAGGTTCTCCTTATATGTTTACCATAGATATGCAGAAAGAAGCCGTGATTTCTGAGATTAATCTTTCGACAAGATTGGTTAACGGTTCCGAGGCTGCCTACAAATATACCATTGAAGGAAGCCGGGATGGAAAAAGTTATAAAATGCTCGTAGACGGCAAATTAAACTGGCAGGTAGGATTTCTAATTCTGAATATTGAAGATCCGTCGCTCTACAGATATTTACGGCTCCGCGTATACGGTGTTGTCAATGTACATAAAAACAATTCTGCAATGTGGGCAGATGGCATTTATGAATTTGCTGCTTACGGAAAACCACAATAAATAAGAAAGCAAAGTGTATTAGAAAAAGCCAGTTAACTATTTAAATGTTGACTGGCTTTTCATTTTGCATCGATCACAAAAAGTTACCCTATTAAGCTTTCTGTATTTAACGATTCCATTATTCGTTTATATATACCATTTTGTACAAGCAAATAATAAACTAAAGCCCAATCCTGATCATTTGCATATGGATCGTAGAATCCGCCCTTTACTCCGTTAACCTTATTTGGATAAATATAGGCGCAAGAAGCTTTTCCATCTTCAAAGAATAAACACAGATTATTTCTCACAATATTCTCTGCACGCTCTTTATATGAATGATCTCCCGTACATTGCGAATAAAGATAAAAAGCAGCTCCTGACAATGTACTCCAATAGTGTGGAAAAGTATCTCCCCACATTTCCCGCTTACCAAACCAATAACCATCCCAATGACGAACAGCTATTTCATTCAAATGATAACTGGGTTGTTTGCCATTGAAAGCTTCCAATACAGGCATTTGAATCTTTGCCCCATCCAAATATTTCTGCCTTCCGGTTTCCATATAAAGTTGAAGCAAGAACATGACTGATGGAGCTACAATGGCTTGTTCGTAGTTTACTTCACTAGCCGGATAATTCAAACCATTTTTCAAAAAAGTATCACCAACTGCAATATAATCATTCTCCAGCTCTTGATATTCTCTTTGCATATCAGCATTTTTTAAAGTTTGTAGTCCTAAGCGAACCGGTATACCTATGGCATAAAAACCATGTCCGAACTGTTTGAACATAGACCGCAAAGTCATATAACCATGTTTAGCATATTGTTTGTCATTGGTTATTTTATACATCTGGAAATAAAAATCCGCTACCCATACATAATTGTACGCCCTGTTACGTCCCTTCTGATCGACTGAAGAGAAAGTCTTATAGTCAGCATCTTGCAATCTATTACGCAAAAAACTTGCATATCGCAATAAAGACGCCTTTACTTCAGCAACAGGATGCAATTGATAATACTTTGCTAAAAGTACCCCCATACCGACTCTTTCAGCACCTTCATCCCTGTCAACCGGATTACAGTTATGCGTATTATTCAGATATATTTCATTCTTTTCATTATCATAAACCATATAAGCATCTCTACGCGTATTCGAACTTTTCATCTGTTGATTTGCAACTATAAACTCTACTCGTTTTTTAATCAAATCATTCACATTACTAATCACCAAACAATTTGCATGAGTTTTTTTCCCTGCGCCATATAGTATATCAAAACGCACTTCTCCCAACTGATCCATTACTACTTCAGCATACCATGCTGTTCCTTGTTTTTTCATAGGGATAGTGACATCATTCTTTTTAAGTATACAGTCTTTTACCATCTGCCCACCTGATATTTTCACAAGGGCAGTTTCTCCCTTCTCAAATACATACTTGTTGCAAGATACCCAGACACTCTCTCTTTCCAATAACTTTTGACGGAAATCATCTCCACCTTTATGCGAAAAGATATACCACGAAAATACTTGTTCATCACCCGGCATCAATTTCATATCCGGAAGATTCAAAGAAATAATTCCTCTTGTATGAGAGTTACCCTTATTTCTATCACGCTCTGATATTTCATAACTTTTAATTTCGCCTTCCCTCAAAACCAGTCCCAAATGTGGAGCATATCCTCCCATACGTGTTGCGTTTACATAAGCTGCATTATCACCCTCCCATATATGAGCATTAGCCCGCATATTTATACAAGCTTGTGCCCCTGGATAGTTATCGTTGAATGGAGTATAGATGCCTATATCCGATAAAAGTATTTCCTCTGTTCCATCATTTTGGAAAGTATACTCTTCTATTAAATCTTCTCCTCTCATACTCCTTTCTACAAGGATACATATATCTCCAACTCGATAAGTAACTTCTCTCCCATCCTGCTTTATACTGGCAGGAAGATTCCAAAACAACTTGTTTTTCTGATTTCTTCTCACCTCAGTGAAATAGCCAAGTCCCCAACCATAATTCTCCTTTATCCAAGGATATTGGCTACCATCTGTTGCAATCAGCCAATTCATATTCTGTTTATCATTATCAATATTCATTGATTGTATGGCTCCAGTTTTCGAATTCACTGTAAAGTTTACTTTTTGGGCTTTAACAGAAATACATATTACTGTCAACAACCCAATACCACAAAGCTTTAAAAAAGGATTCTTTACTTTTCCCATTGACATCATCCTATTTTTCTTAAAACAGGGCTTACTTCTTTTAGATAAATCTAAATCCATTGTTTTTCATTTAATTAATTATAGCTATTAAAAATCTTATTGCCAAGTAATTATTCAAAGATAATTCTTTTCAAAAGGGAAAAAGTACTATAATCATTCAAAAGGGAACAGTAATAAATAAAAATACCTCATCCTTGTCGAGGGCAATTCCCCGTTTGACTAAATTTCATTCAAATCTGGTAAATTTTAATTCAATATTTCAAAATCCGGTTGATTAATCAATTGTATATCCAAGCAGGATACACTTAGAGAGCAAATAGTAAAAAGAAAAAATTCAATCCATTTATTCGCTAGAATCAAAGAAAGTCCCTATCTTTACCCCAAGTAATTTTTATTATTCACCATTAAATGTAAATATTATGGCAAGTAGAAGAGAACTTAAAAAGAACGTAAACTATATCGCAGGAGAATTATTCACCGAGTGCTTAATCAATAGTATGTTTATCCCTGGTACTGACAAGGCTAAAGCTGATGAACTGATGGCTGAAGTTTTAAGAATGCAGGATGAATTTGTCAGCCGCATCAGCCATACAGAGCCGGGCAATGTGAAAGGCTTTTATAAGAAATTCCGAGTAGATTTCAATGCAAAAGTTAACGAGATTATTGAGGCCATCGGGAAATTGAATTAAAGATCAGAATGAAGAAAGCAATTTATAGCTTTATCTATTACCGCCTGTTAGGGTGGAAGACAAACGTTACGGTACCTAATTATGATAAATGCGTGGTATGTGCCGCTCCACACACAACGAACTTTGACTTATTTATTGGAAAACTATTTTATGGCGCTTTAGGCCGTAAGACAAGTTTCATGATGAAAAAAGAATGGTTTTTCTTTCCGTTGGGACTGTTTTTCAAAGCAGTGGGCGGAATTCCCGTAGATCGTAGCCGGAAGACTTCTCTAGTCGACCAGATGGTTCGCCATTTTGCCGAGTGCAAAAAGTTCCACCTGGCTATCACTCCCGAAGGAACCCGCAAAGCGAATCCAAATTGGAAGAAAGGTTTTTATTTTATCGCCCAGAAAGCTCAGGTGCCTATTGTCTTAATCGGAATTGATTATAGCAAGAAGACGATTTCGGCAACGAAAGCTATCATGCCATCGGGAGATATCAGTAAGGACATGAGAGAAATCAAACTTTATTTCAAGGATTTCAAAGGAAAACATCCTGAAAATTTTGCTCTAGGCGAACTTTAAACATTAAGTATAGAGGTATTCAATTATGGAGCTTATCCGTATTTCCATAGTACAGACCGATATCGTTTGGGAAAATAAACAAGAAAATCTCCGTTTGCTCCACGAAAAGCTACAAAGCCTCCGTGGAACAACGGAGATTGTTGTTTTACCGGAAATGTTCTCGACAGGGTTCAGTATGCAAAGCCAGACATTAGCAGAGCCCAATTCCGGCAAAACAATCTCTACTTTGAAACAATGGGCATCCTTATTTCAACTGGCTATCTGTGGAAGCTATATAGCCACTGATAACGGACAGTTTTATAACCGTGCTTTCTTCCTCACTCCCGAAGGAGAATACTATTTTTACGATAAACGCCATTTGTTCCGCATGGGACGTGAAGCCGAACACTTTTCCGCAGGTAACAAACGGATCATCATTCCCTATCATGGGTGGAATATCTGCCTGCTTGTATGTTACGATCTCCGTTTTCCTGTGTGGAGCCGGAACGTCAAGAATGAATATGACTTATTAATATATGTAGCAAACTGGCCTATCCCCCGTCGCCTGGCTTGGGACGCTTTGCTCCGAGCACGTGCTTTGGAAAATCAATGTTATGTATGCGGTGTCAACAGAACAGGCATGGACGGATATCATCTTAAATATAATGGAGGAAGCAAAATCTATTCCGCTTTCGGAGAAGAAATAGCCTCATTGCCGGACGAACAGGAAGGAATAGCTACGACAAGCCTCCAACTGGGTGCTCTCAACCGGCTCAGGGAAAAGTTTCCGGTTTGGAAAGATGCAGACGAATTTCATCTTTAGTATTTGCTATAAAACAAATGTTAAAAACGGCTTGATATAGGAACAATACCTAGATGTTAGTAGTTAAACATATAGACTTCTTTTGTATCTTTGTCGTGAAAATACAGTCGTAAGGACGCTAATCTTACATAACTTAATTAACAACTTTATGAAAACAAATCTTAGTTCTCAAATCAGTCTCCACCGGGTCTCCCCCAGATACTACAGACCGGAGAATGCATTTGAAAAATCAGTCTTGACAAGACTCGAAAAAATCCCTACGGACATCTATGAATCTGTAGAAGAAGGGGCTAACTATATTGCTCGAGAAATAGCACAGACCATCCGCGAAAAACAAAAAGCAGGACGTTTCTGCGTATTAGCACTTCCCGGAGGTAATTCACCCAGCCATGTATATCAGGAACTGATCCGTATGCATAAAGAAGAAGGCCTTAGCTTCCGTAACGTGATTGTATTTAATATGTACGAATACTATCCGTTATCTTCTGATGCAATCAACAGTAACTTCAATGCATTGAAAGAGATGTTGTTGGATCATATTGATATTGACAAACAGAATATATTTACTCCTGACGGAACAATCGCCAAAGATACAATCTTCGAATATTGCCGGTTGTATGAACAACGCATTGAAAGTTTCGGAGGAATTGACATTGCTCTGTTAGGTATCGGTCGCGTAGGCAATATCGCATTCAACGAACCGGGTTCCCGACTGAATTCTACCACCCGCCTGATTTTGCTGGATAATGCTTCACGCAATGAAGCATCTAAAATCTTCGGAACGTTGGATAATACGCCGATCAGTTCTATCACAATGGGAGTATCAACTATTCTCGGTGCAAAGAAAGTCTATTTACTTGCGTGGGGTGAAAATAAAGCAGCTATGATTAAAGAATGTGTAGAAGGACCTATCTCCGATACCATTCCTGCATCTTACCTGCAAACTCACAACAATGCCCATGTAGCCCTTGACCTCTCGGCTGCTATGAACTTAACCCGTATCCAACGCCCTTGGCTGGTTACTTCTTGCGAATGGAATGATAAATTAATCCGCAGCGCTATCGTTTGGCTATGCCAGTTGACAGGTAAGCCTATTTTGAAATTAACAAATAAGGATTACAATGAAAACGGTCTGAGCGAACTTCTGGCATTGTATGGTTCGGCATACAATGTGAATATTAAGATATTCAACGATTTGCAACATACTATCACAGGTTGGCCGGGTGGCAAACCGAATGCTGACGATACTTACCGTCCAGAACGTGCCAAACCATATCCGAAACGTGTGATTATCTTCTCTCCGCATCCAGATGATGATGTAATCTCCATGGGTGGAACACTCCGTCGTCTGGTAGAACAGAAACATGAGGTGCACGTAGCTTACGAGACTTCCGGCAATATTGCCGTAGGTGATGAGGAAGTAGTTCGTTTCATGCATTTCATCAACGGATTCA
>OLIT01002096.1_pt1 | contig 15439 bp, 7 predicted proteins | sample 1601341 | NCBI WGS metagenome assembly OLIT01 (sample SAMEA2452121, study PRJEB22498) | human gut metagenome | biome: human feces; feature: human gut; material: feces | place: Australia | collected 2012
AATCGCAAAAAAAATGTCGTGTCATGAGAGGATAAAAGAGTTGCGGAAATGAGGTAATCTTGTTCTTCCCAATGAAAAACATTTATTTGTGTATTTTGAACCGTTATCTTCACCATGTAATCAAAGTATTAAATTTTATCACAAAGATAACTATAAATTACTTAACTCAAGTAAATTGAACAAACTTTCAACATCATTTTTTGATAACCTATTCTGCACTACTTAAATGTGTCTTTATATTACAATTGACAAGATCCGCCCCACAACACCCCTACTTTGGTTAAACAAAAATGTCTGTCCCGATATTCTCGAGACAGACACATTAAAACCGCACGATGGCAGATTCATTATTTTTACTTTGTTATAACCATTCCTCCAAGCGGCTGCATGGTTACTTTCAGCATGCCTTTAGAGTCAACTTTTACTGTTTTAAGTGCAGACGATGCTATGTCTTCGCCCTTTTTCTTCTTGTTGTCAGTATAAAGCTTGACCTTCTGTCCGGCAAACATCGGCAGACTAATGTTTATTGTCATAGGCTTGTCGGTGCCGTTGAGTCCGCCTACATACCAGTCGTTGCCGTGACGGCGCGCCATTACTACATATTTTGTCGGGTATCCGTCGACAAAGCGCGTCTCGTCCCACGCAGTGGGCACAGCCTTAAGGAAGTCTTTCTCAAACTGCGGCAGTTCGGCTATGTTGTCGGGCTGAACAGCTATACACTGCACACTGGCCTGATTGGTGATGGCCGTTGCCATCTCAAACACGTCTGTCGTGCGGCGATAGTTGCCCGCGTCGGTGCCACGGCCAAGGCGGTGCTTCATTATCACTCCGCCCCAGTCCATACTTCCTATGGCGTTGCGCGAGAAGGGGTGCATGGTGAGTTCAAAGCCTTCAAGGTCGCAATGCTTCTGTGTGAAATAAAGATTCTCCGAAGCCAAAACAGCCTCACTGCCGACATAATTAGGATACATACGCTCCCATCCGCGCGGAATGGTGCATCCGTGGAATATCACTTGCAGTCCGTAGCGGTTGGCATCGCTCAGTATGTCTTCATAAAGGCGCATCGTTTCCTGCTTGTCGCCTCCGAAGAAGTCCACCTTTATGCCCTTTGCGCCGATGCTCTTCAGCCATTTCATCTCCCTGTCGCGTGCCACGGCAGTGTTCATGCAGTTGCGCGGAGTCTGCGGAGCGTCGTTGGCGGCTCCGTTAGAGTTATACCAGAACAGCAGACTTACGCCCTTTGACTGTGCATAACGGCTAAGTTCTGCCACACGGTCGCGGCCTATCCTAACATCCCATCCGGCATCCACGAGCACATACTCATAGCCCATATTGGCGGCAAGATCAATGAATGCCACTTGGTCGTCATAGTTGATAGAGTTGTCCTGCCACAGCAGCCAGCTCCATGTATAGCGGCCGGGCTTGTAGTCGGTTGAAGCCTCATACTTCGGTTCAACCACATCGAAGGGCACTGTCGTCTCAACAATAGGCTTCAGCGTCTTGCCAAGCGTAATGGTGCGCCACGGCGTAGAGCCGGGAACGGTGACGGCAGCACAGGCACTTCCAAATCCGTTGTTCTCGCCCTTGTCGGGAAAAGCCACCGTGTAGCCCTTGCCCTCGGCATAGTCGCTTAGGTGAGAACCGCAAGAGCCTGCATCGACACCGGTCTCGCTCACCAGTGCCCATCCGTCGTTACCAATGCGGAAAAGGCACGGAAAAGTGTAGCCATGACCGAAAGCCGACTTGACATTCATCGGCGCGTCGGCTGTATAGTCTTCCTCATAGCTCGGTTTTGTGCGCATCCAGCCCGTCATAGGGCCAATCTGAGGACAGATAAAAGTGGTGGTCTTACCCGGGAAATTAAAGCTGCTCGCCTCGCTGTAAACAACGGCACAGCGGCAGTCGCTGCCTTCAACGGGCAACAGTGTGTAGCGATATGCCACATCGTTGTCCGATACGCAGAACGTAACCTTCATTTTCTTTCCGTCGTCTTTCTTGAAAACGACGTCGAGCTGATTGGCTGTATAATGAACGGCAGATGTCTTTGTCCTCGTTATTTCATACCTTTTGTCAATCTTGCTCTCGTCCGACTTGTCAATTATAAGGCCCGACGTAAAGTCGGCTATGTCGGTCTTCAGTCCTAATGCCGACCTTTCTAACATTACAGTGCCGTCGTAACTGACCTTATATCCGGGCATTCCGCCGTCGTCAGACACACTCACAACAAGTTTGCCGTCGGGCGACTTTACGTCAACATTGGCCGCGTCGGCACCCAAAGCAGCAAACAATGCTACAGATAATAAAAACAAGTGTTTCATTTTTCTTGATATTTTTTTGTTTCAGGTTAATCACATTAAGTCTCAGCCATCAGCATGCCGCAACGCATGGGCACATTCTCATAAAAGATTACATAACATACATGCTGCATGGCTACACACAGCGCTGGTGACTTGCCACACCGCTAAGACGCTACAAAATTAAAAAAATATTCGTAAACGGCGCAAAGCAAGCCTGCCATATTTCTTATAAAAAGAATATTAAGAACGATTTACTGCCAAACAAAACCTACAAAAATCGTGGCCATGACAAAACCCGAACGCTTGCAAAACACGGCAAAACGCAATGCAAAAGCATACCTTTTGCAGTATGAAAGGGCACATATTGCAATGCAAAAGGCATGCTTTTACACAACGGATGCTATCCAAATATATCACCCCGACAACATTAACCTATATCATCAACGGATAATATAAAAAAGTTTTGTTAAAAACTCATCACTCATCACAACGGCACTTAACTTTCTAACATACAGGCGATTAAAGTGTGACGAGTTGAATTTCAGACTCATCACACATATCGCTCTGCCCCCGTTTCAAGCCGTGAACAGGCAGCCTACGGCAACAGATATAAGCAAATAAGCATCCAAAAAGTGAACAAAAAGTTAACCTTCAAGCGGATTTTTCAGATATTTAAGGTATGATGTGATGAGTCTGAAATTCAACTCATCACGCCGTATACATCTGTAAATCAAATGGTTATGCCCTAATGTGACGAGTGATGAGTTTTAAACAAAAATTTTATTCATTCTACTACCGCAAAATAACTCCCGCTGAATATCGGCAAAGACAATAAATAACGGAATAAAAACGGCGAAGACGCTAAAGCCAACTGAAGTATATAAACAAAAAAAGCCCCGATACCACATCGGAGCAATTTCTTTCTGTTTTTGAATGTCTTAGTCTTTAGTATTAATGTAGCATGTAATTCTGAAAATCTTTATTATCGAGAGCAAAGGTAGCCAAAAAATTGATACAAGTCAAAAATACATAGGGTTTAATGAAAAAAAACTACGTAAACGTTTACGGAATATAATTATATTTTATAACTTTTTGGACGAAAATAAAAACAATTTGTCAGACGCCTGTTTCGCTTAACGTTAAGCAAGAGTTAAGAATAAGTTTTTATTTTGTATTTCGGCATAAATAGCGTAACTTTGTATTCATTTATATATTAACGATTAAAATCAACGAATGAAAGAATTTGTCATCTCTGAAGTAAAAGCCGAAACAGCCATTCTGGTAGGACTAATCACGCAGGAACAGAACGAGGCCAAGACAAAAGAATATCTTGACGAGCTCGAATTTCTTGCCGACACGGCAGGGGCCGTAACAGTGAAGCGATTCACGCAGAAAGTGGGCGGACCTAACCAGACTACCTATGTAGGCAAGGGAAAGCTGGAAGAAATAAAGCAATATATCAAAGATGAAGAAGACGCAGAACGCGAAATCGGAATGGTTATCTTTGACGATGAGCTGTCTGCCAAACAAATACGCAACATCGAAAACGAGCTTAAAGTAAAAATACTCGACCGCACATCGCTCATTCTCGACATATTCGCAATGCGCGCACAGACAGCCAACGCCAAGACTCAGGTGGAGCTGGCACAATACAGATACATGCTGCCGCGACTGCAGCGACTGTGGACTCACCTTGAACGTCAGGGAGGAGGAAGCGGCTCAGGCGGCGGAAAAGGCTCTGTGGGACTGCGCGGACCGGGTGAGACTCAGCTCGAGATGGACCGCCGTATAATCCTTCAGCGCATGTCGCTGCTGAAACAGAGGCTCGCCGAAATTGACAAGCAGAAAATAACACAGCGCAAGAACAGGGGACGACTGATACGTGTTGCGCTCGTGGGATACACCAACGTGGGCAAGTCGACCATAATGAACCTGCTCGCAAAGAGCGACGTCTTTGCCGAGAACAAGCTGTTTGCAACACTCGACACCACGGTGCGCAAGGTGGTTATTGAGAACCTGCCGTTTCTGCTCGCCGACACAGTAGGATTCATACGCAAGCTGCCCACCGACCTTGTTGACTCGTTCAAGAGCACACTCGACGAGGTGCGCGAGGCCGACCTGCTGCTGCACGTGGTAGACATATCTCATCCCGACTTTGAGGAACAGATAAAGGTTGTTGACAACACGCTGAAGGATCTCGGATGCGCCGACAAGCCGTCGATGATTATCTTCAACAAAATCGACTCATACACATGGGTTGACAAAGAGCCTGACGACCTGACGCCGGCAACAAAGGAGAACATTACGCTCGACGAACTGAAAAAGACGTGGATGGCCAAGCTGAACGACAACTGCCTGTTTATCTCGGCAAAAAACAAGATTAACATTGAAGAACTGGGAGACACTCTGCATAAGACAGTGCGCGAACTGCACGTACTGAAGTGTCCCTACAATGATTTAATCGAATAAAACTTTATGCTATGGACGAATACAGACTTCTGACCAACGAAGAGATTAACATTCTTGAAGAGAACGGATGTACGGCTGAAGACTGGACAAACATTAATGTGGCCGACGACTTTCAGCCTACTTACATAAAGAACGTCAACTTCTATGGCGAAATCTTTATGGGTGTATTCGAAAAGAACATTGAGGTGTCTAACGGATTTGTCAGGCACTCAGGTATAAGAAACGCCACGCTGCGCAACGCATATATAGGCGACAACTGCCTGATAGAGAATATCGGCAACTATATCAACAACTACGCCATAGGCGAGGAATGCTGTATATGCAACGTATGCACCATGGAGACTACGGCCGAAGCCACTTACGGCGAAGGCAACACCATATCCGTGCTCAACGAAGCCGGCAATGGCAATGTCATTCTGTTCAGCGGTCTGACAAGCAACCTGGCGGCACTTATGATACGCAATGCCGACAACAGGGATTTTACCGCCGCCATAAGGGGAATTGTTAAAGACGACATTGAGCGCAGAGAGAGGGATAAAAGCACCGTTGGGAACAACGTGAAGATTGTAAACACTACCGAAATAACCAATACTCACGTCAGCGACAACTGCGAGATTAACGGTGCAAGGCGCATAAGCGACTGCACCCTGTCGGCAGGGCCTGAGGACAATGTGTTCATTGGTTCGGGCGTGATATGCGAAAACTCTATAATAACCGACGGTTCGGCAGTACTCAACGGAGCCAACATAGCCAACTGCTTTGTGGGCGAAGCAAGCCAGATAACCAACGGATTTACGGCAGAGAGCAGTCTGTTCTTTGCCAACAGCTACATGAGTAACGGCGAGGCCTGCGCCGCATTCTGCGGTCCGTTCTCGTCGAGCCATCACAAGAGCACGCTGCTCATTGGCTGCATGATGTCGTTCTATAATGCCGGCTCGGCAACCAACTTCAGCAATCACGCCTACAAGATGGGCCCTATACACTACGGCCAGCTTGAGCGCGGCACCAAGACAGCCAGCGGTTCGCATCTGCTGCTGCCTGCCAACATAGGCGCATTCTCAGTGTGTCTCGGCAAGATAGCCAACCATCCTGACACAAGGGCGCTGCCGTTCTCGTATGTCATATCCGACGGAAAGGACACATTTATCGTGCCGGGCATCAACATATCCACCGTGGGACTCTATCGCGACATACGCAAATGGCCGAGACGCGACGTCAGAATACAGAGCAGCCGCAAGAGCATGATTAACCACGACTGGCTGAGTCCGCTGACAATTAACGAGATAATTGAGGGCAAAAAGGCTCTTGAAAGCATGAAAGAGACAGCGGGCGAAGACACTCCGTTCTATACTTACAACGGATGCAAGATAAGCCGCAACTCGCTCGAACGCGGCATAAGGCTCTACGACATGGCGCTGAAACTGTTTACCGGAGAGGTGGCAGCAGGCTACGACCTGACCGCCGAGGGACGCGCCAACGGCAAGGGCGAATGGTGCGACCTGGCAGGAATGCTTCTGCCTAAAGAAGAAGAACGCAACTTGGTAAACGCCATAAGCAACGGATTTCTGCGCAGCATGGCCGACGTAGAGATGTTTATGAATAACATCAACGACCACTACGGCGAATATCTGACGGCATTCACTCGCGACATAATCATCAATCAACTGGGGACAGAAGAAATAACCGAAAGCGGCATTGAGAGGATTATTTTGCAGGGCAACGAAGCCAAGAAGGAATGGATAAGCGAAATACGCAAAGATGCCGAGAAGGAATATAGCATGGGCGACGTTGAACATGCCGTGCTGGAAAAATTCATAAATCAGCTTGAAGCTGAACAATAATTATGAGCGACATCGGTTTTTAAGTATGGAAAATCAACAAGCGTAAGAACAACATTATAAAAATATCATGGGTAAATTTAAATTATTTCTTTATGTATTCTTGCTGACGTGCGGACTGTCGGCCGCTGCCAAAGAATACAAATATCAAACCGTCAAGGGCGATTTGATGAACACAAGAATTTACAAGTTGGACAATGGTCTGACTGTGTATCTGTCAGTAAACAACGAGAAGCCGCGCATTCAGACGTATATCGCCGTGCGCACAGGAAGCCGCAACGACCCTCCTGAGACAACCGGTCTGGCCCACTATCTTGAGCACCTAATGTTTAAGGGCACACGCCAGTTTGGAACTATTGATGCTGCTAAGGAGAGCGTTCTGCTCGACTCTATACAGAACCGCTTTGAGGTTTACCGCACTATGAAGGACTCGCTGCAGCGCCGTGCTTACTATCACGGAATAGACAGCCTGTCACAGCTGGCTGCAAAATACTTCATCCCGAACGAGTACGACAAGCTGATGTCGTCAATCGGAGCTGAGGGAACAAATGCCTATACAAGCAACGACGTAACATGCTACGTTGAGGACATTCCTTCAAACGAGGTTGAAAACTGGTTGAAAATAGAGTCTGACCGTTTCCAGAATATGGTTATCCGTGGTTTCCATACAGAGCTTGAAGCTGTGTATGAGGAGTACAACATCGGACTTGGCAACGACAACCAGAAGTTGTTTACAGCCATGAATGCACTGCTCTTCCCAGGTCATCCGTATGGCACACAGACAACTATCGGAACACAGGAACACCTGAAGAATCCGTCTATTGTAAACATCAAAAACTACTTTAAGCGCTACTATGTGCCCAACAACGTGGCTATCTGCATGGCCGGCGATTTTGATCCGGACAAGGTTATAGCAAAAATAGACCAGTATTTCGGCACATGGAAACCCAATCCTAATCTCTCACAGCCCGAATATGCTCCTATACCAGACCGCACTGCACCTGCCGACACTACAGTAGTAGGCCAAGAGTCAGAGCGTATATATATGGCATGGAAATTCGACAAGGCAGCATCTTTCCAGGCTGATACCCTCGACGTTATCAGCGATATGCTGTCTAACGGCAAAGCCGGACTGATGGATCTTGACCTCGACCAGCAGATGAAATGGCTCGGCGGAGGTGCATTCACTTATCCGCTGGCTGAATATTCAGGCTTTGTGATGGCTGGATTCCCCAAAGAAGGTCAGTCGCTTGATGATGTCAAGGCTCTGCTTCTGGGCGAACTTGAGAAGATAAAGAAGGGCGAGTTCAGCGAAGATCTGCTGAAGGCAGTTATCAACAACAGGAAACTGGACTTCTACAGAACACTTGAAAGCAACGAGGGACGTGCCAATATGTTTGTTGACGCATTTATCAACCGCCAGAACTGGAGCGACGTGGTAGGCAGACTCGACAGAATTTCAAAAATAACAAAGCAGAAGATTGTAGACTTTGCAAACAAATACTTCAAAGATAATTACATCGCCGTTTACAAACGTATAGGCGAAGACACATCTATCAAGAAGATCGACAAGCCGCATATCACCGCGATACCTACCAACCGCGACCTGCAGAGCGCATTTGTTACAGAGATCGTAAACTCTAAGACAGAGCCCATACAGCCTAAATTTGTTGACTTCAACAAGGATCTTACAAAGGGCGAGACTAAGAAAGGGCTGCCAGTGCTCTACGTAAAGAACACCGAGAATGGCCGCTTCATGCTGAACTATTACTACAAATTCGGCGAGACAAGCAACAAGTGGCTGCCCTACGCTACAGAATACTTCAACTATCTCGGCACAGACAAGATGACTGCCGAGCAGCTGAAACAGAAGTTCTACGAGCTGGCTTGCTCTTACAGCATCAACGTAGGCTCAAGAACCCTGCAGGTAAGCATCAGCGGTCTGGCAGAGAATATGACCGAAGCCATGACACTCATGGAAGACTTCATTGCCAACGCGAAGGTTGACAAGGAGGCTTATGACAAATATGTAGGCATTGTTGAAAAGTCGCGCGCCGACAATAAACTCGACCAGAGAGTGAACTTCAACAGACTGCAGCAGTACGGAATGTACGGTCCTTACAATGGTGCACGCAACATGCCGTCGTCAACAGAGTTGAAGGAGATGGATCCGCAGAAACTTGTAGACATGATAAAAGACCTGAAGAACTACAAGCACAGCATTCTGTACTATGGCCCGATGGACCTGAAGACTCTTACTGCCACTATCAACAAGAAGCACAAGACAGCCAAGAAACTTGCCGACGTGCCGCAGAACAAGCCTTATAAGCTGCAGCAGACTGCTCAGAACGAAGTGCTCATCGCTCCTTATGACGCAAAGAACATATACATGATTCAGTATCACAATGAGGGCAATACATGGAACGCAGAGCAGGAGCCGATAGCAGCACTGTTCAACGAATATTATGGAGGAGGCATGAACACCGTTGTATTCCAGGAGCTGCGTGAGGCACGCGGCCTTGCCTACAGCGCTTTCGCAATGTACGGCACACCAAGCTACAAGGACGACACTGAATTTGCCTATACATACATCATCTCACAGAACGACAAGATGATGGACTGCATCAACACGTTCAACAGCATTTTGGACACCATGCCGCAGTCTGAAAAGGCATTTGAGCTGTCAAAGCAGGCCTTGATGAAGCGTCTTGCCACATCACGCACAACCAAGACCGGTATTCTCAACGCATACATCAACGCTGAAAACCTCGGTATAGACTACGACATCAACAAGAAGATTTATGAGGCTGTGCCTTCAATGACAATGGACGACGTAGCCAAGTTTGAGAAAGAGCACATGGCCAACAAGCCTTACCGCTATATAATTCTCGGCGACGAGAAGCAGCTCGACATGAAAGCTCTCGAGAAAATCGGTCCGATAAAGAGACTGACAACCGAGGAAATCTTCGGATATTAATCAGGTTAAAACAAAAAATCATCAGTGATTATTTATCATTGATTTACAATTAATAAAAGGTTACCTTCTGCATTGCAAAAGGTAACCTTTTTTTCGTACTATATCATTCTGTGCATTTTACACCGACAAATCGAACGTTATTGTAATATATAAAGGATTTTATTGCACAAATGAATAAATAATACTGACAAGCGCAATATATTTTATAATTAAAATTAAGATTGTTTGTTTGGGTTGAGTAAAATTTATAATTTTGCATTCAAATAATAAGGGCAATACATGCATTATATGTAAGTGGATTAGCTTTCTTGCACTTGTGACATCTGCCAGACAATAATAATACGCTATACAAACAGACAGTCTTATCAATAGGACTTGCCGGCCGTATTATTATACTTAACACTTTCTCTGCACTGCACTAACAACTATCCCGAACGGATATTATTGTATTATGACATTTTTAATATTAAGAAATAATTGAGTATGGGTAAACTAAAATCATTATTTTTAGTATTCCTTATAGCCTTAGTGCTGCCGACAACGGCAAAGGAATACAAGTACAAGACCGTTCCGGGCGATCTGACGAAGACCCGAATATACAAGTTGGACAATGGTCTGACAGTATATTTGTCGGTAAACGACAATGAACCACGTATCCAGACGTATATCGCCGTGCGTACGGGCAGCCGCAACGATCCTCCTGAAACGACAGGTCTGGCACACTATTTTGAGCACCTCATGTTCAAAGGTACGCGCCTGTTTGGAACCACAGACGCGGCAGCCGAGGCTCCATTGCTCGACTCTATACAGAACCGCTTTGAGGTTTACCGCACGCTGAAGGACTCGGTTCAGCGACGTGAATATTATCACGGAATAGACAGTCTGTCGCAGCTCGCTGCCAAATACTTCATTCCCAATGAGTACGACAAGCTGATGGCGGCCATCGGAGGGAAAGGAACCAACGCTTTCACGGGCTACGACATGACCTGCTTCGTTGAGGATATACCTTCAAACGAGGTTGAAAACTGGGCACGCATAGAGGCTGACCGTTTCCAGAATATGGTAATCCGTGGTTTCCATACAGAGCTTGAGGCTGTGTATGAGGAGTACAATATTGGACTGACCAATGATTTTGAAAAGGCCTATAACGCATTGAACTATAAGCTGTATCCCGGCCATCCTTATGGCACGCAGACTGTTATAGGAACGCAAGAACATCTGAAAAATCCGTCAATCCTTAATCTTAAGAAATATTTTAAGCGTTATTACGTGCCCAACAACGTGGCCATCTGTATGTCAGGCGACTTCAATCCTGACGAGGTGATAGCTGTTATCGACAAGTATTTTGGTTCTTGGAAGCCTAATCCCCATCTTTCGCAGCCTGAATATGCGCCGCTGAAAGAGCTTACAGCCATCACCGACACCACTGTGGTAGGTAATGATGCTGAGAGGGTTTTGGTTGGATGGAGATTCGACAAGGCAAGCTCCATGCAGGCAGACACATTGAAACTCGTTTCTGAAATGCTTGATAACGATATAGCAGGTTTGTTCAACCTCGACCTTAACCAGTCGATGAAATGTATGTCAGCCTCTGCTCTTACCGAGTGGAAAACAGAATATTCAAGTATAGTTTTAAATGGTCGTCCTAAAAAGAACCAGACTCTTGACGAGGTAAAGGAGCTGATGCTTAGCGAGATTGACAAACTGAAACGTGGCGACTTTGACGAAAATCTGATTAAGGCTGTGGCGAACAACGAGAAGCTGAAGTTCTACCAGTCAATCGAAAGCAATAAAGACTGCGCCGATATGATGGCTACTGCTTTCATCAACCGTGCCAAGTGGGGCGATGTTATAGGACGTATCGACCGTATCTCAGGCATAACAAAGCAGCAAGTCATAGACTTTGCAAGGCGTCATTTCCTCGATAATTATGTAACCGTTTACAAGCGCATAGGCACAGACACTACTCTGAAGAAGATAGACAAGCCTCAGATTACGCCTATACCTGCCAACCGCGACCTGCAGAGCGACTTCGTAAAGGAGATTATCAACTCAAAGGTTGAGCCGATACATCCTAAGTTTGTTGATTTCAAAAAAGACATTGTGAAGGGTAAGACAAAGAAGAGCAAACTGCCTGTGCTTTACGTCAAGAACACGGAAAACGGCCGTTTCAAGCTTACATATTACATAATGCAGGGACAGGAGAACGACAAGTGGCTGAAATATGCTGCAAATTATATGAAGCTTCTCGGCACCGATAAGATGACGGCCAAACGGCTTCAACAGAAGTTTTATGAGCTGGCTTGCTCGTATAAAATCGATGTCAGGGCAAGAGACATGTATGTCAGCATCAGTGGTCTGGCAAAGAATATGCCTGAGGCAATATCATTGTTTGATGATTTTATTGAGAATGCAAAGGTAGATACGGCTGCTTATAGTAAATTTGTAGAAAAGGAAGAGGATTTACGTCCGTTATTAAAGCTCAGTCAAGATGTTAACTGTGCTTACTTGCAGGTGTATGGAATGTATGGTACATATAACGGAGCGCTATTTATTCCGTCATCTGAAGAGTTGCACAGCATGAATCCTCAGCAGCTTATAGACAAGATTAGAGGACTGAAAAACTACAAGCATACAATTATGTATTACGGTCCAATGGAGCTGGACAAGCTGATCTCCATTCTTGACAAGAACCACAAGACGCCAAAGAAGCTTGCAGACACACCGATGGCGAAGCATTTCACCATGCAGCCTACTCCGCAGAACGAGGTGCTCATAGCTCCTTATGACGCCAAGAACATTTACATGGTTCAGTATCATAATGACGGACATAAATGGAGTCCTGAACGTGAACCGGTAATCTCGTTGTTCAATGAGTATTACGGAGGCGGAATGAACTCTGTGGTATTCCAGGAACTGCGCGAGTCACGCGGACTTGCTTACAGCGCATACGCCGAATACGGCTCTCCTGCATATAAAGAACTGCCCGAATACGCCTCAACGATTGTGATTTCGCAGAACGACAAGATGATGGACTGCATACGCACATTCAACAGCATTCTGGACACGATACCTCGCTCGGAGAAGGCCCTCGAACTGTCAAAACAGGCTATTATCAAGCGCATTGCTTCTGAACGTACAACAAGGGAAAATATATTCGACGCTTATATTGATGCGTGCGACCACGGCATAGACTACGACATAAACAAGAAGATTTATGAGACTGTGCCTTCGCTGACTATGGACGACATCGTGAAGTTTGAACAGGAAACGATGGCAAACAAGCCTTACCGCTACATGATTCTCGGCGATGAGAAGCAGCTCGACATGAAAGCTCTTGAAAAAATCGGTCCTATAAAAAGACTTACGACTGAAGAAATCTTCGGATATTAATCCGTTTTAAACAATATGATGGTCAGCATCTGATTGTTTTTTACTGATTATCAATTAATAAAAGGTTACCTTTCGCAATGCGGAAGGTAACCTTTTTTAGTATCACATAATTCAGAATTTTATACTGATTAATCAAAACAAGTTGTGCTGACTTCGCTGTATTTTATCCAAAATCATTTGAATACGGCCTAAACTAAAACAACCGGGCGCGCTGTATGTCAATGCAGCGCGCCCGGTTGCTTTTATTCATGATATGAAACATTACTTCTGTTCTTCGCCTCTGAGCAGTATGTAGCCAAGCACTCCGCCAAGTATAGAGGCGGCAAATATTCCGAGCTTTGCCTGAATGAGGAATGTTTCGTCTACAAAGGCGAGAGTAGATATGAACATAGACATCGTGAAGCCTATCGAGGCAAGGAAGCCCACACCCACAAGGCGGCGCATGGTCATCGTGTCTGACGCCTTTGCTATCTTAAGGCGAGTAAGCAGCACCGTTGACAGCACAATGCCCACGGGCTTGCCTATCAGCAGACCGAGCATTACGCCCAGCGCAACGTTGTTGGCCATAACGGCGTCGAAGCTTATGCCCTCGAAAGATATGCCGGCGTTGGCAAGTGCGAATATCGGCATTATGACAAACGACACGAGCGGATGCATGGAATGCTCAAGACGCTGAAGCGGCGGAATGGCGTCGCGCGAGTCGCTCATCATGCGGTCTATTATCTCCACCTGCTCATGCTCGAGCGTAGACACATCGTTAGGCTTTGCCTCTCTGAACCGGTTGATAAGCTTTGAGGCGCGCGCCAGATACACAGGCTCTGATATACGTGCGTCGGCCGGTATCATAAATGCCGCCAGCACAGCAGCGATAGTGGCATGTATGCCCGACATGAGGAAGGCTATCCACACGCCGCCGATGCCCAGCACGCCATAGAATATAACGTTCTTAACGCCCAGCTTGTTGGCAATGAACATGGCGAGAAGGAACACCACGCCGACGGCTATGCTCGCGAACGAAATCTCAGAAGTATAAAACAGCGCTATGACAAGCACCGCCCCGAGATCGTCGACAATGGCCAGTGTAGTAAGGAAAACCTTGATAGACAGCGGCACCCTGCTGCCAAGCACATAAAGAATGGCCAACGAGAAGGCTATGTCCGTAGCCATCGGTATGCCCCACCCGCTCGCCGTGTCGCCTCCGGCATTAAGAGAGAAATATATAAGGGCCGGCACTATCATGCCGAACACGGCCGCACCGATAGGCAATATGGTGTTGCGCACGTCGGCAAGTTCGCCGCCAATAAACTCGCGCTTCAGTTCCAAACCGACTACAAAGAAAAACATGGACATCAGTCCGTCGTTAATCCAGTGGTGAAGACTGTAATAAAGATAGTTGTCGCCGTTGAACACAAAGCCGAGCTTATGCTCAAAGAAATGAAAATAGCTGTCGCTCCAAGGAGAGTTTGCCAGCACAAGGGCAATAACAATACTGATACCGAGCACTATTCCGCCCGACTTTTCCTGATTGATGAAATGCTGCAAAGGCATTATCAGTCTGTGGTTGATTGTGTCTTGATATTGTCTCATCATAACTAAAAAATGTTTAATTTTCCGCGCTGCTGCAACGATACGCAGCCAAACGCAAAACGGGTCGTTATCCTTGCGGGGCAAAGTTAAGGAAAAACATTGGAAAAATATTATCTGACAATAAAAATTGTACAATAATTTTCATGATTGCTTTTATAAAAGTAATATTTTCTAAAACACAAAATAACATCAAATATAAAATTCACACACATATATTGTGTAACCTCTGAACGGTGCAAGAAGTAAGAGAAGTCACTCCGTTTCAATCCACACACCAACATAGGGTGTGACGGAACAATCGGCGCTTTTTTGCGGAACATGGAGCGTTTCAATCCACACACCCGCATAGGGTGTGACACACATAATCGCGCTGGTTAGTAAATGTGCGAGCAAAGTTTCAATCCACACACCCGCATAGGGTGTGACACAATCCAAACAGAAGTAGAACCTTCAACGATTGTTTCAATCCACACACCCGCATAGGGTGTGACCGTGATGTACCGCTTTCAGAGTTTTATGATAATAAAGTTTCAATCCACACACCCGCATAGGGTGTGACATGGTTATCTCATGGCCATTCAATCTACTGTTCCCGTTTCAATCCACACACCCGCATAGGGTGTGACTGTACCGTTCTTAGCTGCAACCCATTCACGATGGTTTCAATCCACACACCCGCATAGGGTGTGACTAACAACTGGAGAGTATTTAAGAAGGCTAATAAAGTTTCAATCCACACACCCGCATAGGGTGTGACTACCGGAGCAGGAGTTGGCGCAGGATGGCGACATGTTTCAATCCACACACCCGCATAGGGTGTGACTCGCGCAGCGCGACATCGGCGCGTAGATAATATGTTTCAATCCACACACCCGCAT
>OLIT01002097.1_pt1 | contig 15439 bp, 15 predicted proteins | sample 1601341 | NCBI WGS metagenome assembly OLIT01 (sample SAMEA2452121, study PRJEB22498) | human gut metagenome | biome: human feces; feature: human gut; material: feces | place: Australia | collected 2012
AACAACTTGTAGCGACTTTGTTCAAAGAGTAATATTTGTAACGACGATATTATAATTGAGATAGGTCCTGGAAAAGGAATTATTACCATTGAACTTGCAAAAAAAAGCAAGCAAGTTATAGCAATAGAGTTTGATGCGAAATTAGCGAAAACTTTATCTGAAAAGTATAAAGAATCTAAAAAAGTTCAAATAATAGAGATGGATTTTTTAAAATATAAAATATCAGTAAAAGAACCATATAAAGTATGTGCAAATATTCCATTTAACATAACTGCTGATATTGTGAAAAAGGTATTTGAAGCCGATAATCCTCCTGAAGATATATATTTCATAATGCAGTATGAGGCTTTTCTCAGGTATTCTGGACAGCCCTTTTATAACGAAAGTTTGAGGTCTCTTTTATACAAACCTTGGTTTTCCGCTGAATTGATTTATGAGTTTAAACCATCAGATTTTTATCCTGTGCCAAATGCACGAATATGTTTTGCTCACTTTCAAAGAAAAACATCTGCTGATGTTGAGGATGCGATAGACTATAGAAATTTTCTGTCATATATATTTTTAGCATCTGGAAATACTTTCAAAGATAAAACAAAAAAATTGTTTACTTATGAGCAACAAAAACGCATTTGCAAGTTTTTAAAAATTAAATTAGAGTCAACGCTTACTGAAATCTCATACGATGGATGGCTGTACCTATATGATGTTTTTCTTAAATTTGTTTCCAACGAAAAAAAAGCTATTATATTAAATGCTGAACAAGACATGAAAAACAATCAAAACAAGATTCAAAAAAAACATCTAAATCGTAATCATGGTTATTGGAAATTTGAAGCTAAGCGCCAAAAAAAATTAAAATTTGAAAATGGAAAATAAGAATTTTATCAGTAGCTATATTTCAAATTTCTATATTATTAGCAATAGTGTAAACAAAAAAGTTGACAGAAAAAAGTAATAAGTAAATCATAAATTACAATTTGAAATGGAGTTGGAATACTATGGCTAATGAAAGTAAAAAAGATTTTAATGTAATGATGAACAACAATAAAGATATGCCTAAAATACAAATAGTAGAAGATGAAAAAATAATAAAAAAATATGGTGGAACTAAAATGTTTTTTGCACCACCTATTTATTATGATGAGTTAATGAAAAAAGTACCAAAGGGAAAACTTATAACTGTTAGTGTTATGAGAGATTATCTAGCAAAGACAAATAATGCAGACTTCACTGATCCTATGACAGCAGGTATATTTGTAAATATAGTTGCTTGGGCTAGTTATCAAAGAGATGAAGATATTACACCATATTGGAGAACTTTAAAATCAGATGGAGAATTAAATGTTAAATATCCAGAGGGGAAAGAATTACAAAAAAGATTACTTGAAGAAGAAGGACACACAATTATTTCAAAAGGAACAAAGAATATAAAATACTATGTTAAGGATTTTGAAAATAGTTTGATAGAACTATAATTACAAATTACAATTTTATAGTTATTGATTTATAGTAATTTACCGAAAAGATTGTCAGTATGATATGAACCCCGTTTCTTGGACATAGAAACGGGGTTTTTATATGTCAAAATTAAGTTATGAAGATAAAGTAAATTTATATAATGATAAGATAAAAGGAATAGCAATAAAATCATTAGGTCCTAAATATGGCATTACGTATCATAATGCACAATATTTGATAAGATTAATTGATAAGCATGGATTTGATATTTTAAGAACTACAAAGAACAAGACTTATTCCTCTTTTGAAAAAGAAAGAATAATTAATAGAGTTTTATTAAATAATGAATCAATTATGTCAGTATCAATAAATGAAGGATTACCTAGTGATGGAATGTTATGCAATTGGATTTTAAAATATAAAGAAAACGGTTATAATATAGTTGAACGAAAGCGAGGGCGTCCAACTATGCCAAAAGTAACAAAGAAAAAAGAAAATGAAACAGATAAAGAAAAGATAAAAAGATTAGAAGAAGAAAATTTATATTTAAAAGCAGAGCTAGAATACTCAAAAAAATTGAGAGCCGTTGTTCAAGCAAGGAAGAATCAACAACAGAAGAAAAAGTAAATGTTGTTAGTGAACTTCGGCTAATATATCCATTAGCGATTCTTCTAAAAGTATCTGGTTTGGCTAAATCAGTATATTATTATACTTTATCTAAAATAGATAAAGATGATAAAAATAAGGAAATAATAGATAAAATAAAAGAAATATTTATTAATAATAAAGAAAGATATGGTTATCGTAGAATTACATTAGAATTAAGAAATCAAGGTTATAATGTTAATAATAAAAAAGTCTACAGAATAATGGTTAAACTAGGATTAAAACCATTGAAAAGAAATAAAAGAAAATATTCATCTTATAAAGGAACTGTTGGTAAAATTGCTGATAATTTAATCGAGCGTGATTTTAACGCAGATAAACCTAACAAAAAATGGTATACAGATGTTACAGAGTTTAATTTAAGAGGAGAAAAAATTTATTTGTCGCCCATATTAGATGGATTTAATGGTGAAGTAATATCTTATAACACTTCTAAATCTCCTAATCTAGAACAAATAAATGATATGCTTAACAAAGCATTTGATGGTAGAAGTTTAGAAGGTTTAATATTTCATTCAGATCAAGGATGGCAATATCAGCATCAATCTTATCAGCAACGATTAAAAAATAAAGGAATTAAACAAAGTATGTCTAGGAAAGGAAATAGCATGGATAATGGAATGATGGAAAACTTCTTTGGACTTTTAAAAACGGAAATGTTTTATGATCAAGAAGATAAATATAAAAATATAGATGAATTAATTGTAGCAATAGATGACTATATTAATTATTATAATTATGATAGAATTAAGGTAAAACTAAAAGGACTGTCTCCTGTAAATTACAGGTTACAATCCTCTAATTAGAAACTATTTATAAACTGTCCAACTTTTGGGGTTCAGTTCAGTAATGACAGTCTTTTTTGTACGACAAGCAGTTATACAAATAGATTAGTTCAGTGCAACTAATCTACTTTTTTATTATATATTGACTTTTAACAATAACCATTATAAAATATAGTAGTGTAGTTTGTAGTAAAAAGGAGATGCGGAGTATATGAAAAATTATGACAACTATTTTCTTCCTGTAGATAATATGGAAGAAGCAAAAAGATATTATGAGGAAATATTGGGGTTAAAAAAGAAATTTGATTTTTCTGATAAGGGAATGGTTGCTTATAATATTGGAAATGAAGAACCTGCAATAATTTTAAAAGACAAAAATAAATTTGAGAATTTAAAGCCTACAATATGGTTTGAAGTAGAAGATGTTGCAATCTTCTATAAAGAAATGTTGAATAATGGTATAAAATTTTTGAGTGAGCCTTTTAAAATTGGAACTGGTAATGCAGTCGAGTTTGAAGATCCATTTGGAAATAGACTTGGCGTTACAGATTATATTAAGTAAGGAGTAGAGATTATGTCAAATATAGATTTGGTATTATTAGGACTTATTAAACAAAAATCACAAAGTGCTTATGATATTAAAAAAAATATAGAATATCGTAATATACCAAGATGGGTAAGAATTAGTGAACAGTCTATTTATAAGAAAGTATTACAATTAGAATCAAAAGAATATATTGTTAGCCATAAAGAGAAAGAGGGAAATATGCCAGATAAAGCAGTATATACTATTACTGACAAAGGTAATGATTATTTTAATAGACTTATGAATGATATTTCAAATTATGATGTTAGTCTATATTTGGATTTTAATATTATTATTACGAATTTAGATTTAGTAGATGATGAACAAAAAAAGATTCTTGTTTCTAATATAAAATCAAAGATATTAGAATTAAAAGAATTACTAAATGAAAGACGTTCTCATAGACAACATATTCCTAATGTTGGGAAACAAATGTTCAAACAACAATTAGCATTAGTAGAAACATTAGAAAAGTGGATAATTGATTTTGAGAATAGTTTAAAAGGACAAAATTAGCAAATATTGATTTTAAGTTAAAAGATAAATTTGTAGGGAGGGAAATTCCATGAAAATAATCAACATTGGTATTCTTGCTCATGTAGATGCAGGAAAGACAACTTTAACGGAAAGTCTGCTTTATACAAGTGGAGCGATTTTAGAATTAGGCAGTGTAGATAAGGGAACAACAAGGACAGATACTATGTTTTTAGAACGTCAGCGTGGAATCACAATTCAGGCAGCAGTTACTTCTTTTAATTGGAATGACTACAAAATCAATATTGTAGATACTCCTGGACATACAGATTTTATAACAGAAGTGTATCGTTCCTTATCTGTTCTTGATGGAGCTATTTTAGTAATTTCTGCTAAAGATGGTGTACAAGCACAAACCAGAATACTATTCCATGCACTTCAAAAAATGAATATACCAACAATTATTTTTATAAATAAAATAGATCAGTATGGAATTAACTTAAATAATATTTATCAAAATATCAAAGAAAAACTTTCAAATGATATTATTGTTATGCAAAATGTAACATTAACTCCAGAAATATCAATTAAAAATATCATTGATTTAGATGAATGGGATCCTGTAATTTCCAAAAATGATAAACTTTTAAAAAAATATATTGCAGGAGAAAAATTGACTATACAGGAATTAACGCAGGAAGAATATAGGTGTGTTAAAAAAGGTTCGTTGTTTCCTATATACCATGGAAGTGCTAGAAATAATATAGGGACTCAACAACTCATCGAAGCTATTTCAAATCTTTTTTGTCCTGAAATGAATGAGAATGATTCAGAACTATGTGGAAGGGTTTTTAAAATTGAATATACAGACCATAAGCAAAGATTAGTTTATTTGCGTCTTTACAGTGGAACATTACACTTACGAGATACAATTGTATTGTCAGAAAAAAAGAAAGTGAAACTTACAGAAATATATATTCCTTCAAATGGAGAAATGATACAGACAAAAACAGTTTGTTCTGGAGATATTTTTATAATACCTAACAATACATTAAGATTGAACGATATTATAGGAAATGAAAAGATTTTGCCATGCAATGTATGGAATGACAAGCCTGTACCAATGCTACGAACAAGAATTGAACCGATAAAAATAGAAGAGAGAGAAAAATTATTGGATGCTCTTACAGAAATTGCAGATACTGATCCTCTTTTACGTTATTATGTTGATACGATAACACATGAAATCATCATTTCTTTTTTAGGAACAGTGCAGTTAGAAGTTATCTGTTCTCTGTTGATTGAAAAATATCACATAAACATAAGAATCGAAGATCCAACCGTAATTTATTTGGAAAAGCCATTACAAAAGGCAGATTATACTATTCATATTGAAGTACCACCAAATCCATTTTGGGCATCAATTGGATTATCAATAACTCCACTTCCAATTGGCAGTGGAATACAGTACGAAAGCAAAGTTTCACTCGGTTATTTAAATCAAAGTTTCCAAAATGCAGTAAGAGAAGGTATTAATTATGGACTGGAGCAAGGTTTGTATGGTTGGGAAGTAACAGATTGTAAAATATGTTTTGAATATGGTGTTTATTATAGCCCTGTTAGTACTCCCTCGGATTTTCGCTTTCTTGCCCCAATTGTACTTGAACAAACATTGAAAAAAGCGGGAACGCAATTATTAGAGCCATATCTTTCGTTTATACTTTTTACACCACAGGGATACCTTTCTCGTGCATATAATGATGCACAAAAACATTGTGCAATAATTGAAACAAGTCAATCAAAAAATGATGAAATTATTTTTACAGGACATATTCCTGCACGTTGTATTAATGAATATCGTAATACTTTAACTCTATATACAAATGGGCAAGCAGTTTTTTTGACAGAATTAAAAGATTATCAAATTGCTACTTGTGAACCAGTTATTCAATCACGCAGACCAAATAATCGAATAGATAAAGTACGCCATATGTTTAATAAAAAAGAAAATTAAGTTACTATTCGCTAAATTACAATTTATAGGGTAAAGATAATAGGAGCCGAAAGGCTCTTATTTTTGTGCCTTTAAATCCTATTCACTTACAAAACTTTTCTTATTATATATGTTAAATCGTATTCACTCTAAAAAGTTTGTTGTATTAAGAATGGTGTCGTGATAGATCCTGCATGTGGTACTAGCGGATTTTTAGTTACAGCAAGCGATTATTTAAGAGAAAATTACAAAAATGATATTCTTATGAATAGACAAAAACGAGATCATTACATGAATCATATGTTCCATGGATTTGATATGGATAGAACAATGTTGCGTATTGGAGCTATGAATATGATGACTCATGGAGTTGAATCACCTAATATTGAATATAGAGATAGTTTGTCAGATCAAAATGATGATAATGAAAAATATTCATTAATTTTAGCAAATCCACCTTTTAAAGGAACTTTAGATTATGATTCAGTATCTGCTGATTTATTAAAAGTAGCTAAAACAAAGAAAACAGAACTATTATTTTTGGCACTTTTTATAAGAATGTTAAAAACTGGTGGAAGATGTGCATGTATTGTTCCAGATGGAGTTTTATTCGGATCTAGTAAAGCACATAAAGCAATAAGAAAAGCAATAATTGAAGACAATAGGTTGGAGGCTGTTATCTCAATGCCTTCAGGAGTCTTTAAACCATATGCTGGAGTTTCTACTGGGATTTTAATTTTCACTAAAACAGGTCATGGTGGAACTGATAATGTATGGTTTTATGACATGAAAGCAGATGGCTTTTCATTAGATGATAAACGTTCAGAAGTTAAAGAAAATGACATACCAGATATTATAGAAAGATTTAATAATTTAGATAAAGAAGTTGATAGAAAAAGAACAGAACAAAGTTTCTTTGTTCCAATAGAAGAAATCAAAGAAAATGACTATGATTTATCAATTAATAAATATAAAGAAGTTATTTATGAAAAAATAGAATATAGACCAAGTAAAGAAATACTTGGTGATATTGCAAGTTTGAATCAAGAAATTGATAAATGTATTAAGGAATTACAGTCTTTACTAGAAGACTAGAAAGGAGTTAAATCCAAATGGTAAATTTGGATTTGTAGGGATGATGGAATATAAAAAGTTGGGTGATATTGCAACATACGTAAATGGATATGCATTTAAACCTGAACAAAGAGGAAAAAAAGGATTACCTATTATTAGAATTCAAGATCTTACAGGAAATTCATATGATTTAGGATACTATGAAGGTGATTATCCCAAGAAAATAGAATTAAATAATGGAGATGTATTAATTTCATGGTCTGCTAGTTTAGGGGTATACCATTGGAATCGAGGTAAAGCACTATTAAATCAACATATATTTAAGGTTATATTTGATAAAGTTAATATAAATAAATTCTTTTTTATGTATGCTGTGGAATATAATTTAAAAAAAATGTCACTTAAAACTCACGGAGCAACAATGAAGCACATTACAAAAAAAGATTTTGATAATGTAATTATTCCTTTTCCAACCTTAGAAAAACAAGGGGAAATTGCCCAAGATTTGAATATTATAAAAAGAATAATTGAAAAGTACAATCAACAAATTAATTTGTTAGACGAATTAGTTAAAGCCCGATTTGTCGAGTTGTTTGGAGATCCTGCAACAAATGAATATAATTGGCCTATGCTAAATTTAGAAAATGTATCGTCAATTATCACTTACGGATTAACTGTTAGACCAACTTATGTTAACAAAGGAATTGATTTGATTTCAGCAAGAGAGTTACATAAAGGATTTATTGAGTATGAGGTTGCTCCTAAAATATCTTTTAATGATTTTCAATCTCTTTCTGATAAAGGAAAACCTCTGAAAAATGATATATTATTTTCAAAAACGGGTTCAATAGGTCATTGTGCATTGGTTGATACTGATAAAATGTTTGCTATCACTCAAAATGCTGCGAGATTAGGACTCATTATTGAAAAAGTTAATCCTGTATGGCTATTATATTATTTAAGAATGAATTATATTCAAGATTGGTGTAAACGTCATGCAAAAGGAAATGCAGTAAAAGATCTTCAATTAAAAGATATTAAAGCAATACCTTTATTTGAATGTCCATTAGAACTTCAAAATCAGTTTGCAGACTTCGTAAAAGAAGTCGATAAATCAAGATTAGAAGTTCAAAAATCGTTAGAAAAAACACAAGAATTATTTGATAGTTTAATGCAAAAGTATTTTGGATAATATTTAAAATTAAATAATAGAAAAGGGTAGTAGATGATGTTGGTAATGGAGGTTACTAACATGAAAGAATCTATTATAAAAGAAATTGAACAAAAGTTATTACGTTATTTAGATAACGCACAAATGGAAATATTACATAAAACATTAACGAATTGCTTAGATAATGTTGACATTTCAATAAAAAATGAAAATTTTGAAGAAATTTTTGATTATTCAAATATTGAATTAATAGAAAAGTTTATCTCATCTAAAGAAATTGAAGGCTGTTCTGTTAGAACGATTAAATACTATAAATCAACACTTGAAATGTTGGATAATCGAACAGATAAACATTTTACGCATATGACAACTGATCATTTGAGAAAATATTTAACAGATTATCAAAAGAAAAATAATTGTTCAAAGGTAAGCATAGACAATATTAGAAGAAATTTAAGTAGTTTCTTTTCATGGCTAGAAGAAGAAAATTATATTCTTAAAAGTCCTATGAAAAGAATACATAAAATAAAAACGGATAAGATTGTTAAAGAAACATTATCTGATGAAACGTTAGAACGTTTAAGAGATAATTGTGATAACATAAGAGATTTAGCTATTATTGATTTGTTAGCTTCTACGGGAATGAGAGTTGGAGAGTTAGTAAAAATAAATATAAATGATATTGATTTTGAAAATAGAGAGTGTGTTGTTTTCGGTAAAGGAAACAAGGAAAGACCTGTTTATTTTGATGCAAGGACAAAAATCCATTTAAAAAACTACTTAAATAGTAGATCTGATGATAATCCTGCATTATTTGTATCTTTAGATAAACCGTACAATCGATTACAAATAAGTGGAGTTGAAATAAGATTACGTAATTTAGGTAAACGCCTAGGTATTAATAAAGTTCATCCTCATAAGTTTAGAAGAACAGTTGCTACAAAAGCTATTGATAAGGGAATGCCTATAGAACAAGTACAAAATTTATTAGGACATTCTCAAATTGATACAACTATGCATTATGCTATGGTTAATCAAAATAATGTAAAAGAGTCGCATAGAAAATATGTAGCTTAGTGCTAAATTTGGATTTGTAGGGATGATGAGAGTTAAAATTGAAGATGTATGTATGAAAGGTTCTTCTAATTTAAAACAATCGGATGTTGTTGGTAAAAATGGTATATATCCTGTATATGGCGCAGCGGGCTATTTAGGTAGTATTGATTCTTTTAAACAATCAAAACCATATGTTGCAGTAGTAAAAGATGGAGCAGGAATAGGACGTGCGATGTTATTACCATCTAATTCATCGATTATAGGAACGATGCAATATTTATTACCTAAAGATAATATATTACCAGAATATTTATATTATTTGATAAAAGCAAAACATCTTGAAAAATATTATTCTGGTGCAACGATACCGCATATTTATTTTAAAGATTACAAAAATGAAGAATTTGATTTATTTTCATTCGAAATCCAATATCAAATTATTAATAAACTAAAGATAATCGAAAAAATTATAGAAAAACAAAAGAAAGAAATGGATTTGTTAGATGAATTAGTTAAAGCCCGATTTGTCGAGTTGTTTGGAAATATATTTGATAATAAAAATTGTTTTCCTATAGTTAAAATTGAAGATGTATGTTCTTTGATTAAGGATGGTACACATCAAACACCTAAATATGTAGAAAAACATGAAGGGGGATTTAAATTTTTATCCTCTAAAGATGTAATGTCACAAAAAATAGATTGGTCAAATATAAAATATATACCTATAGAGTTGCATGAAAAATTATATTCAGCATTAAAGCCACAAAAGAATGATATTTTAATGTCAAAAAATGGTGTTAATTACGGAGTTGCAGCTATTAATGATACTAATGAGGTCTTTGACATATATGTTAGTCTAGCTTTATTAAGACCTAAAGATATTATTAATTCTATTTATTTTAGGTGTGCAATTAATAGTTATGAGACTAAAAGACAATTTGATTCTAGTATTAAAGGTATTGGTGTTCCTAATTTACATTTGGGAGAGATTAAAAAAACTAAAATATTACTTCCACCAATTGAACTTCAAAACCAGTTTGCAGACTTCATAAAAGAAGTCGATAAATCAAGATTTATAATTAAAAGTATGATAAAGGAGGGTCTATTATGACAAACTTTGATTATTTAAAAAGTGAAAAGGAATTCGAAAGTTTTGTTGATATTGCTATTACAGCAGAAAAAGTATTTAATATTGACATTGGAACTTGTGTTTTTAATTGCCGACGTGCAATGGAAATGGCAATCAAATGGATGTATTCTGTCGATAATGATTTAGAAGTTCCTTATCAAGACTCACTTTATAGTTTAATGCATACTGACGAATTTAGAGACATTATAGGTATTGATTTATGGAGAAGATTAGATTTAATTCGTAGATACGGAAATGACGCTGCGCATACTTCGAATAAGATATCAGAAAATGTGGCAAAATTATGTTTAAAAAATTTATTTTATTTTACAGATTTTATTGCATGTTGTTATGGAAAGTCATATCAAGCAAAGGAATATGATGAAAGTCTCCTAACTAACCAAAAGTCAAAAAATATTGAAATTGAAGGAAAAGAAATTAAGCTTAATGACCTTATTGAAGAAAATAAAGCATTAAAACAAGAATTAACATCAAGAAGAGAACAACAACATAGTGATTATGTTCCAAAACCATTGGACTTATCAGAATATAAAACTAGAAAAATATATATTGATTCTATGCTTATTGATTCGGGATGGATTGAAGGTAAAGATTGGATTAATGAGGTAGAATTAGCTGGTATGCCAAATAAATCTGAAGTAGGGTATGCTGATTATGTTTTATATGATGATTCTCATAAGCCGTTAGCAGTTATCGAGGCAAAAAGAACATGTGTTAATGTATCAAAAGGAAGACAGCAAGCAAAGTTATATGCTGATCTGTTAGAAAAAAAATATAAGAGAAGACCTGTCATATTTTTAACAAATGGATTTGAAACTAGAATCGACGATGGACAATATCCTGAGAGAAAAGTTTCAAGTATTTATTCAAAAAGAGATTTAGAAAAACTTTTTAATTTGAGAAGAATGCAATCTCATTTAGATTATATCCAAGTAAATAAAGACATTGCTGGAAGATATTATCAGGAAGCAGCAATCAAAGCTGTTTGTGATGCATTTGATAAAAGAAATAGAAGAAAAGCATTACTTGTTATGGCTACTGGTTCAGGCAAAACAAGAACTGTTATAGGTTTAGTTGATGTGCTGTTGCAAAAAGGATGGATAAAAAATATATTATTTTTAGCAGATAGAAATTCTTTGGTAACTCAGGCAAAAAGAAGTTTTAATAACATGTTAAAAGACCTTTCTAATACGAATCTTGTAGAAGAAAAAGATAACTATAATGCACATGCCGTATTTTCCACATATCCTACAATGATGGGATGTATAGATTCTGTTAAAGATGAAGGTAAAAAGGTATTTACATGTGGGCATTTTGATTTGATTATATGTGATGAAGCACATAGATCTATTTATAACAAATATCGTGATATCTTTAATTATTTTGATGCACCGATAGTTGGTTTAACTGCTACACCGAAAGATGAGATAGATAAAAATACATATGAAATTTTTGAATTGGAAAATGGGGTTCCAACTTATGGATATGAGTTAGATCAAGCTGTTAAAGATGGATATTTAGTGGATTTTTTATCAGTAGAAACACAAATTAAATTCATGCAAGAGGGCATTAATTGGGATGAATTAAGTGATGAGGATAAAGAAACCTACGAAGATACATTTGCTGATGAAAATGGAGATATTCCAAAAGCTATTAATTCATCGGCTTTAAACTCATGGGTTTTTAATGATGATACTATAAAAAAAGTTTTACAAATATTATTCAAAGACGGCTTAAAAATCGATTATGGCCAAAAAATTGGAAAAACTATAATATTCGCCAAGAATCATGAACATGCTGAAAAAATTTATGAAGTATTTAACAAGGAATATCCTCATTTGACAGGATATGCAAAAGTAATAGATAATTATATAAATTATGCTCAATCAGCAATTGATGAATTTTCTGATCCAAACAAACTACCTCAAATAGTTATATCAGTTGATATGCTCGATACTGGCATTGATGTTCCAGAAGTTTTAAATTTAGTATTCTTTAAAAAAGTTATGAGCAAGGCCAAATTTTGGCAAATGATTGGGAGAGGTACTAGATTGTGTCCATATCTTATGGATGGAAGCGATAAAAAAATATTCTATATTTTCGATTTCTGTGGTAACTTTGAATTTTTTAGAATGAATAAGGGAAATGTTTCTTCAAATATTTTGCCAGTTCAAGGGGCAATCTTTAATTTGAAATTTCAAATAGCATATAAATTACAAGATATTGCATATCAAACTGAAGAGTTAATTTCATGGAGAAATGAATTAGTAGATTATATGGTCGGCAAAGTACAGGAACTCAATAGAGAAAACTTTGCAGTAAGACAACATTTGAAATATGTTGATCTATTTTCCAATCCTGATAATTATATTACTTTATCATATGAAGATAGTTTGATGGTTAGTCAGGAATTGGCGCCATTAATTCTACCAGATGAGGATGAAATTACAGCTGTTAGGTTTGATGCATTGATGCATGGAATAGAATTGGCATTTTTGGCAGGTAAAAAATATACAAAAGGAAGAACTGATTTAGTAAAAAAGGTAGAAGATATTTCTAAAGTATCAAATATACCTGAGATAAAAGCACAGTCTGAGTTGATTAATCAAATATTACATACAACATATTTGGAAGATGCAGGTATAAATGAATTTGAATGTATCAGAAAAAAATTAAGAGAACTTATTAAATATATACCAAAGCAACATATAAGATTTGATACGAATTTTGAAGATGATATTTTATCTAGTGAATGGCATGAATCAAATTTAGAATCAGACGATTTAAAAAATTATAGAAATAAAGTTGAATATTATATTAGAAAACATGTAACAGACAATCCAGTTATATTAAAATTGAAAACAAACAAACCAATGAATAAAAATGACCTAAATGATTTAGAACATGTATTATGGGATGAATTGGGTACAAAAGAACAGTATTATTCAGAATATGGAGATAAGCCTTTAGGGGAATTTGTAAGAGAAATTGTAGGGTTAGATATGAATTCAGCAAAAGAAGCATTTGCAGTATATTTGAATGATACCAATTTGTCAGAAAATCAAATCTATTTTGTTAACCAAATTATCGAATATATTGTAAGAAATGGTGTTTTAAAAGACTTATCTGTTCTACAAGAGTCTCCATTTACTGATAAAGGAACGGTTGTAGATCTTTTTGGTGATGATATTGGTATTTGGCAAGGAATATCAGGAGTTATTCAATCTATTAACCAAAATGCTCTATTTGTTTAAAAAATAAGTAATTTGATAAATAAAAATGCAAGACTTCAGTAAATATTATTTTTATTCCAGTTTTATTAGTAGGTGGTGCATCAGTAGTTACTGGATGTGTTCATGAGGAAACTAAAACAATTAATAGTATTCAAAAATTAAGAGTAGGACGAACAATAAGCGTGATGTGGAGAAAAAATATTTTAAAAGTAATCATGCTAGAAATCGTGTATTTGAATAAAAAAGTTATTTATTAAAATACTGATTAAATTTTGGTTTCATGAATTATCAATGAGATATTAGAAGTTTCTGTGAATATTAAGGCTACGGAAGCGACATCTGCAATATTTGTACTTCAGGTGGAACTGAAAAGAAAAGGGTATGATGATAAGAATATTATTATGATATCAAAACTTTTTGGACAAAAGCTGATGAGTGTACTTCATTATGAAAATAAGTATCAGCTTGCAATATATGAGACACGCTTGCTGAAATCAGACTGGAAGAATGAAGAAGAAATTTCGTTAAAACTGAATGGTCTTGACTTAGGAAGTGTATGGGATAATTTTGTTACACAAGTTTCAGACATTAATGTGCAGGCTGGAAATACACTGGAAGAACAGATAAATGTAGAAGCTGAAAAAGAAAAACTCCAAAAGCAGATAGTTGATTTGGAACTTAAGGCTCGCAAAGAAGTACAGTCAAAGAAAAAATTCGAGATGGTTCAGTGTGTTGATTTGTATAAAGAAAGGTTTAAGGATGTGCAATGAAGAAAAAACAGTTAATATGGATAGGAATAGTTACTATTCTGATAGCTATACTTTTAGCTTTCGGTTTAAATGTATTATTTAAAGTACATACAGATGGTATTTTTTCAGCAGAGTGGGAAGCCGGAGATGCATTAAATTATGTAGCAAGCATATTTGGTGCAGTTGGTACTATTATATTAGGTTATGTTGCATATAAGCAAAATGATAGATTACAAGAAATGGAAAATAATAATTATATTGCAAATTACAGTAGTATGATACTAATGGACAGTATATATATAAAACAACAAGCAGATATTCCTGTTAATTGGGACATACATTCTGAACAGATAATTAAAGATAAAGCTTGGAATGAAAATGTGTCATATGTTGGGTATAAATTTACTTTTAATGGGACAAGTATAGGAAATAGTATACCAGTATTAATACATATAAAAAATTGTAACATATTTTGTAGTGATGATAGCAATAAGAACATGAGTAGCCATTTGTTTGGGAAAAATTACTCGAATGTATATTCTAGAATTGCAATTCATCAGGATGGGAAGATAAAATTTGGATTGACATATGTTATAGATGCGAAAAAACGTGGTGAGTTCGAAGATGCAATAAAGCAGAGTGCATACAAGGTAATCATAGAAATAGTATTTGACATTGTTACAGATAAAGGTGTAGTTACTCAATGCAAGTGCATTTCGAATTGTGATGGTAAAAAGTGTGCAAATCTAATTATATGGGAGGATAAAGACCCGAAGGTGTTCTTTTATGGACACAACATAGCAAATATTAATGAATTAAAGATAGCAGGAGAGGAAGAAAATCATGGATAAATTAAAAATGCAAACAGAGAATATAGCCGATAAAAATGCAGCGTCTTGGTTTAATAAATCCAGTTCGACATCTGTAAGACGTAATCCTATAAAATGTCTGTGATTCAGTTCTTTATCTTTGTTTTTTGTTCTCATACTCCTCCTTCCGCCGAGACTATTCCTCCCACTGGGAGTCCACGTATTTCAATATCGG
>OLIT01002109.1_pt1 | contig 15321 bp, 9 predicted proteins | sample 1601341 | NCBI WGS metagenome assembly OLIT01 (sample SAMEA2452121, study PRJEB22498) | human gut metagenome | biome: human feces; feature: human gut; material: feces | place: Australia | collected 2012
TTCTTGTTGTACCGTCAGACATCTTAACGATGTTGATACCCTTTGCAGGAGCATTGAGCTGAGTTCCGTCGATTGAGTAGCGTGCTACTTCCTTAACATTGTCAGCTGAGTTAGAAACGTTCTCAATACCAGTGCTTCCATAAGGAGCGATTTCGCTTTGAGCAGCGTTAACAATCTCGCCGGTCTTTGTATTGAACAGCAACGCAACAACCTTCAACTTAGATTTGTCCTGGAGAAGGTTATCACCTGTCTTTGACTTAACACCGTTGCTCAGATTAAATGTTGTTGTATGAGTCTGTGCCTGATCTGCAACGATAGGAGCCTTGATAGAACCTGAAACACCTTTACTTACACTTGTTGCCTTGATTGCGATGTGATCATAAACCATATCCTGAACCATGCAAGCGTCAATAGAGTTGCCATAATAATCTTGGAACATACCCTCAACTATAGTACCTCTTGTTGTCCAAGCATTCAGATAAGGCTCTGTGGCCAGACCTGTTGCGCCATAATAGCCGTTATACTGCCACCAGTTGTATGAAGTGCCAGTCAGACCGTCTGCGAGCAATACATAGCCTAAAGCGTAAGGTGCTGTGTCGCCATTATATAAGAATGTAACGTTTGTATTAACTTCAATTACTGTCTGATCCTCGTTCCACACTGGTGAAACAACAACCTCAGCTTCAGCAGGACCCATGTAAGACTCAACATCATTAACGATACCGAGCAGTGTGCCTGATGAAGAACCAAAGTAAGGATCAACCTCATTAATTCTGTTCAGTAATGCGGTCGGGAATCCTCCTATGCCGGACATAACTGTGTTATAGTCGGTAATTCTCATCGGGTCAGAATAATTCACATCACCATGAACAGCAATACCAATGAATCTGTCAGGATATTTGTCATGAAGAGCGTCCATTCCGGCATATCCTCTTGTACAATAAGGACAACCTGTTGCGGTAAATTCCTCTTCTACAATGTTACGTGGCACTTCTCTTGTTACAACCAATACAGGTCCTGTCATCGAAACATTATCAGTTGCAGCATTAGCTTCGCCATTTACTTTTGTAATTGTTATCTCTTTATCACTCAAGCTGTATTCACTTCCTACAGGAATTTCAAATACTACAGAACCTGTCTCATAGAAAGCAATGCCATCGGCTGAAACTGTCTGCTCAGAAGAAACGGCACCGGTTGAAAGATCCTTTACTGTATAGCTTAAAGATGTAACAGGATTAACACCTTCACCCATTACTGTAGCCTTTACCTTTGCTGTTCCGTTAACAGCTCCGATAACTCTGTTAAATGAAGTTTTAGAGAAAGATGCAGCATCTCCAACAAAGTTGTCGCCAGACATCTGAACCATTGTCAGAAGGTTACCGAAGCCCTGTCCATACATATCACTCCAATCTTCGCCTGTGAATTTAAGGTAAGCTCCACCTTCTTTGTCTGTACCGCCATCAAATGCTATTGGATACTGTCCATATTCAGCTGTCAAATCTGATACATCAAAAGAATATCCTACATAGCATCCTCCCTCAGGAACTTTTACACCAGAAGTCTTTACAAGACAAGGCAGACCTGATGTCATCAAATCAGACAAAGAAGTTACATCTGCAGCATACATACAGTCTGTTGTCAGGTTTGAAGGAAGATCCTTTGCAACCCAACATTTTACATTAGTAAGAGCTGACTTGTCAACGAGGTAGAATCCAATAATATCTATACTGTTTCCGGCAAATTTACCAGGAACAAAAATGGCACAATCATAATGATCTGCACCGGCACCGACATAAGAACCAGCTGTTATACCATAGCTGAATAGTGCTCCATCTGAACTTGCACGCGTAAGAGAATTTGGCCTTACCACCTTATTAAGACCTATACTCCTCTCACTCCTTTTCAACACCTGCGCATTGCCTATAAAGCAAAACGCCAAAAGGACGGTTACCAAAGAAAGTAATCTTTTAATTATAACACAATTTATTTTAAATTAAACATAAGAGTTATTAAACTCCATATTAAAATTATACTTTCTAAAACTTTGCTCCAACACTAGAGTATTGAATTTTACATATTCATATCCATTGCAACAAAATATCCTCAGTTTATAAAAAACATCCCTACTTAAAGTCAATCAATAATTTATATTTGTATTAACTTTAGAGAAGAAACAATATATCATTGTCACATGATTAGATTACATTAACTTGGAATGAACTTCATAGAAATGACTCTTACAAAATGTAGTAAATCTGCATCTCGGTATATGCCAGCCTAAAAATGGTTAACAAGAGCTTCTAAACAATCCACTCTAACTTTCAATTTTACAAATATAACACATTTTATAATAAAAACAAACTTTATTATAAGAAAAAGCTAAAAAAGGTATATTTTTATGCCAAAAAGGACAGAAAAAAGGCTGCAACACATAATTTGTGTTACAGCCTTTTCTATTTTATCAGCACAACCGGATATTATTCCTTCTCGGCTGTCTGCTTCTCGCTATAGTCTATCACATTCTTGCGGTTTGCCTGCATGCGGTCGTAATCTTCTTTAGAGCCTACGATAATCTTCTCGAACTCACGCAGACCTGTACCGGCAGGAATCAGGTGTCCGCAGATAACGTTCTCCTTCATTCCTTCGAGGTAGTCTACCTTTCCGCGGATAGCAGCCTCGTTGAGCACCTTGGTTGTCTCCTGGAATGATGCGGCAGACATGAAGCTCTTTGTCTGAAGTGCGGCACGTGTGATACCCTGCAGAATCTGAGTTGATGTAGCAGGAACGGCATCACGCACCTGAACGGTCTTAAGATCGCGGCGCTTCAGGGTAGAGTTCTCATCACGTAGCTTGCGGGCTGAGATAATCTGTCCCTTCTTGAGAGTCTCGCTGTCACCGGCATCGGTAACAACTTTCTTACCCCATATACGGTCGTTCTCCTCAGCGAAGTCGAGCTTATCGACAATTTCCTGCTCAAGGAATGTTGTATCACCCGGATCATTAATCTGAACCTTGCGCATCATCTGACGGACGATAATCTCAAAGTGCTTATCGTTGATCTTCACACCCTGCAGACGGTAAACGTCCTGTACCTCATTAACGATATACTCCTGAACGGCGGTAGGACCTTTGATAGAAAGGATGTCGTTAGGTGTAATAACACCGTCTGACAGAGGAGTACCGGCACGAACCGCATCGTGTTCCTGAACAAGGATCTGCTTTGACAGCGAAACGAGATACTTGCGCTGCTCACCTGTCTTAGATGTAACGATGATCTCACGGTTACCGCGCTTAACCTTACCCATTGTAACCTCACCGTCGATTTCACTTACTACAGCAGGGTTAGACGGGTTGCGGGCCTCAAACAGCTCAGTAACACGAGGAAGACCTCCGGTGATATCTCCTGCCTTACCTACGGTACGAGGAATCTTGACGAGAGTAGCACCAGTCTTGACGGTCTGACCGTCTTCAACAACAACGTGACCACCCACAGGGAAGTTGTATGTTCCGACAACCTCACCGTTTCTGTCAACGATATCACAGGTAGGAACCTTACTCTTATCCTTAGACTCGGTGATAATCTTCTCGGTAAGACCCGTAGTATCATCGGTCTCAGAGTGGAACGTAACGCCGTCGATAACGTCGCGGAACTTCAGCGTACCGGCGTATTCGGTAACGATAACGGCATTGAACGGGTCCCAACGTGCGATGACATCGCCCTTCTTCACAACAGAGCCGCCCTTGAAGTAGAGTGAACTTCCGTAAGGTACGTTCAATGTTGAAAGAACAATATTTGTATTAGGATCAACGAAACGGATCTCGGCCAGACGGCTTACTACCATCTCGCACTCAACCTCACCGTTGTCACCTTCCTCAACGAACGGCACAGTACGAAGCTCGTCGAACTCGATACGGCTGTCGTTCTTGGCAACGATAGATGCGTTGGCTGCAGCGTTGGCAGCCACACCACCGGCGTGGAAGGTACGAAGTGTAAGCTGTGTACCCGGCTCACCGATAGCCTGAGCTGCGATGACTCCGACTGCCTCACCTTTCTGTACCATGCGGCTTGTAGCCAAGTTACGTCCGTAACACTTCATGCAGACACCCTTCTTACTCTCGCAAGTAAGCACTGAACGAATTTCAACGCTCTCAATCGGGCTGTCTTCAATAATCTGAGCTATAGGCTCTGTTATCTCCTCACCGGCAGCAACAATAAGTTCACCGGTTGTAGGATGTATGATGTCGTGAACTGAAACACGTCCAAGGATGCGCTCATACAGAGAAGAAATAACCTCATCGCCATTCTTCAATGCTGTACATACAAGTCCGCGCAGAGTTCCACAGTCTTCTTCAGTAATGATAACGTCGTGAGAAACGTCAACCAGACGACGGGTAAGATATCCGGCGTCGGCAGTCTTCATAGCGGTATCAGCAAGACCCTTACGGGCACCGTGAGTAGAGATAAAGTACTCAAGCACGCTCATACCTTCCTTAAAGTTAGAAAGAATAGGGTTCTCAATAATCTGAGCGCCTTCAGCACCTGCCTTCTGCGGTTTTGCCATAAGTCCACGCATACCGGCCAACTGACGAATCTGATCTTTAGAACCACGGGCACCAGAATCAAGCATCATGTAGACAGCGTTGAATCCCTGGTCAGCCTCGGTCATCTCCTTCATCAGGACGTCACCCAACTCGTTATTTACGTGTGTCCAGGCATCGATTACCTGATTGTAACGCTCGTTGTCGGTGATGAATCCCATGTTATAGTTGTCGGTAATCTGACGAACTTCCTCATTACCTTTTGCCACGAGGTCAGCTTTCTCCTTAGGAATAATGATGTCATCAAGGTTGAATGACAGACCTGCCAGATATGCCATGCGGTAACCGAGGTTCTTGATACCGTCGAGGAACTCGCAGGCACGTGCAAATCCAACAGCCTTAATTACATCGGCAATAATATCGCGAAGACTCTTCTTAGATATAATCTTGTTTACATAACCTACTTCCTCAGGAATAATTCCATTGACAATCACACGGCCGACAGATGTCTCAACCATCTTGTCTACCAATTTGCCGTTATCATCAAGGTCTTTAACAATAACCTTAACTTGAGCGTGCAGGTCGCATTTGCCTTCATTGTGTGCAATGATAGCCTCTTCAGGACCATAGAATGTAAGTCCCTCACCCTTTGCACCCGGACGTATCTTTGTGATATAATAAAGTCCGAGCACCATATCCTGTGAAGGCACCGTGATAGGCGCGCCGTTGGCAGGATTAAGGATGTTATGGCTCTGAAGCATCAATATCTGTGCCTCGAGCACTGCCTCGTTGCTCAAAGGAAGGTGAACAGCCATCTGGTCACCGTCGAAGTCGGCGTTGAACGCTGTACATGCCAACGGGTGGAGCTGAATAGCCTTACCTTCGATAAGTTTAGGCTGGAATGCCTGGATACCCAAACGGTGAAGTGTAGGCGCACGGTTGAGCAATACGGGGTGTCCCTTCATTACATTTTCAAGGATGTCCCAGATAACCGGCTCACGACGGTCTACTATCTTCTTGGCGCTCTTTACAGTCTTAACGATACCGCGCTCAATGAGCTTACGGATGATGAACGGCTTGTAAAGCTCTGCAGCCATAAGTTTAGGCAGACCGCACTCGCCCATCTTCAACTCAGGACCTACAACGATAACTGAACGTGCTGAATAGTCGACACGCTTACCGAGAAGGTTCTGACGGAAACGTCCCTGCTTACCTTTCAGAGAGTCAGACAGAGACTTCAGCGGACGGTTAGAATCGCTCTTAACGGCGCTGCTCTTACGAGAGTTGTCGAACAAGCTGTCGACAGCCTCCTGCAACATACGTTTCTCGTTACGGAGAATAACCTCAGGAGCCTTAATCTCCATAAGTCTCTTCAGACGGTTGTTACGTATGATGACACGACGATAAAGATCATTCAAGTCTGATGTCGCGAAACGGCCGCCATCCAACGGAACCAACGGACGCAACTCAGGCGGAGTTACAGGGATAATCTTCATTATCATCCACTCCGGCTTGTTTATATTGCGGCTTGAACGGAATGCCTCTACAACCTGCAGACGCTTCAGAGCCTCAGTCTTTCTCTGCTGAGAAGAGTCGCTGTTGGCACGGTCGCGAAGTTCGTAAGAAAGAGCATCGAGATCGATGTTTACCAACAGGTCGTAAATAGCCTCTGCACCCATCTTGGCGATAAACTTGTTAGGATCGGTATCCTCAAGATATTCGTTGCCGTCGGGCAGGTTGTCCATTATGTTAACATACTCGTCTTCTGTAAGGAAGTCCATCTTGTGTGAGCCGTTGATTTCAACGCCGTCGGCGTCTGTACGGCCAGCCATAACACCGGGCTGGATGACGATGTACTTCTCGTAATAAATTACAGAATCAAGTTTCTTTGTAGGAATACCGAGCAGGTAACCTATCTTGTTAGGCAGTGAACGGAAATACCAGATGTGTGCCACCGGCACTACAAGCTCGATATGTCCTGTACGCTCACGGCGCACTTTCTTCTCTGTAACCTCTACACCACAGCGGTCGCAGACAATGCCTTTATATCTGATGCGCTTATACTTACCGCAGGCGCACTCATAGTCCTTTGTAGGACCGAAGATGCGCTCGCAGAAAAGTCCGTCGCGCTCCGGTTTGTAAGTACGATAATTTATGGTCTCAGGCTTAGTAACCTCGCCATAAGAACTCTCGAGGATTTCCTCCGGTGATGCAAGTCCGATGGTAATCTTCGTAAAATTACTCTTTATCTTTGAATCTTTCTTGAAAGCCATAATTCTTGTTTATATTTGTTATGTAAAGAGTTTCGTTATTAATCAAGAGTAACGCTTAAGCCCAAGCCACGGAGTTCGTGCAGAAGCACGTTAAGAGACTCAGGTATGCCCGGTGTAGGCATAGGCTCACCCTTGACGATAGCCTCGTAAGCCTTAGAACGGCCCACAACGTCATCAGACTTGATGGTAAGAATCTCCTGAAGCACATGGCTTGCACCGAATGCCTCGAGGGCCCAAACCTCCATCTCTCCAAAACGCTGACCACCAAACTGTGCCTTACCTCCAAGAGGCTGCTGTGTGATAAGTGAGTACGGACCGATACTGCGGGCGTGCATCTTATCCTCAACCATGTGACCCAGTTTAAGGAAGTATGTGATACCTACTGTTGCAGGCTGGTCGAACATCTCGCCTGTCTCACCGTCGTAAAGGTGTGTAGAGCAGAGGCGCGGCAGACCTGCCTTGTCGGTCCACTCCTGAAGGTCGTCGAGTTTTGCACCGTCGAAGATAGGTGTTGCGAACTTAACGCCCAGACGTTTTCCGGCAGCACCGAGAATAGCCTCGAATATCTGACCGAGGTTCATACGTGAAGGCACACCCAGAGGGTTAAGAACCAAGTCAACAGGACGTCCGTCCTCGAGGAACGGCATGTCTTCCTGACGAACTATCTTAGAAACGATACCCTTGTTACCGTGGCGACCTGCAAGCTTATCACCTACGCCAATCTTACGTTTCTTAGCGACATAAACCTTAGCCATCTGAAGGATGCCTGAGGGCAGCTCATCACCGATGGTAATGGCAAACTTGCGGCGCTTCAGCTCAGCATCAAGGAGCTTATACTTCTTGATGAAGTTCATTATAAGTTTCTGGATAAGTCCGTTAGTGTGCTCATCGTTAGTCCAGTTGTTAGACTGAATACCGTCATATTCAAGGTTCTTCAGCTGAGCCATAGTGAACTTGCTGCCCTTCGTTATAATCTCGGCACCAGTGTAATCCTTGATACCCATAGACGTCTTGTCGTCTGTGAGAGTGAGCAACTTGTCAACAAGAATATCCTTCAAGTCGTCAATCTTAGCTGCGTATTCCTCGTCAATCTTAGCCAGGATAACCTTATCCTGCTGCTTTGAAGCACGTGTCTTTACAGCACGAGAGAACAATTTCTTGTCGATAACGACACCTGTCAGTGAAGGATTAGCCTTCAGTGAAGAGTCCTTAACATCACCGGCTTTGTCACCGAAGATGGCACGGAGCAGTTTTTCCTCAGGTGAAGGATCGCTCTCTCCCTTCGGTGAAATCTTACCGATAAGGATATCACCCGGCTCAACGCGTGCACCTACTCTGATGATACCGTTGTCGTCGAGGTCTTTAGTTGCTTCCTCGCTTACGTTAGGAATATCACTTGTGAACTCTTCCATACCGCGCTTTGTCTCACGGACATCGAGCGAATATTCATCAACGTGTACAGAAGTAAGAATATCCTCACGTACGACACGCTCGTTGAGCACGATGGCATCCTCGTAGTTGTAACCCTTCCAAGGCATGTAAGCAACAAGAAGGTTGCGTCCGAGTGCCAGTTCGCCGTTCTCAGTAGCATATCCTTCAGTAAGGATGTCGCCCTTCTTAACTCTCTGGCCCTTGTCGCAGATAGGACGAAGGTCGACAGTCATGTTCTGGTTTGTACGGCGGAACTTAGGTATTCTGTATTCCTTGAGAGCAGGCTCAAAGCTTACAAACTCCTCTTCCTCTGTTCTGTCGTAAAGAATACGTATTGTAGTTGCGTCAACATATTCTATAACGCCATCACCTTCAGCTGTAACCATTGTACGTGAGTCAACACATACCTGCTTCTCGATACCGGTACCTACAATAGGAGCCTCATTGTGAAGCAACGGAACTGCCTGGCGCATCATGTTACTACCCATCAACGCACGGTGAGCATCGTCGTGCTCCAAGAAAGGAATAAGTCCGGCTGCGATAGATGCAATCTGCTGCGGCGACACGTCCATGAGGTCAACCTGCGAAGGAGGAACAACAGGGAAGTCTGCATCCTGACGGCACTTAACCACGTCGCGGATAAATGTTCCGTCATCATTAAGAGGAGCATTACCCTGACCGATGATGTGGTCTTCCTCCTCTTCAGCAGTAAGATAAACTATATGATCGTTGTCGAGATCAACGACTCCGTCCTTAACCTTACGGTAAGGAGTCTCAATGAATCCCAACTCGTTAATTTTAGCATAAACACAGAGAGACGAAATAAGTCCGATGTTAGGACCTTCAGGACTCTCAATAGGGCAAAGACGTCCGTAGTGAGTGTAGTGAACGTCACGAACCTCGAATCCGGCACGCTCTCTTGAAAGACCACCAGGACCGAGGGCTGACAGACGGCGCTTGTGGGTTACCTCGGCAAGCGGATTGGTCTGGTCCATGAACTGAGACAGCGGGTTAGTACCGAAGAACGAGTTGATAACGCTTGAAATAGTCTTGGCGTTGATCAGGTCTGTCGGTGTGAACACCTCGTTGTCGCGCACGTTCATACGCTCTCTGATGGTACGGCTCATACGTGCCAGACCTATAGAGAACTGATTGCTCAGCTGCTCGCCTACAGTACGTACACGACGGTTGCTCAAGTGGTCGATATCATCAACAGTGGCATTAGAGTTAACCAGCTGTATGAGATATTTGATAATTTCTATAATGTCTTCCTTAGTCAGGATACGCACATCCATGTCTGTATCTAGACCAAGTTTCTTGTTAATACGGTAACGGCCTACATCACCCAAGTCGTAACGCTTGTCAGAGAAGAACAGGTTCTGTATAACCTCGCGTGCGCTGGCGTCATCAGCCGGGTCAGCGTTGCGCAGCTGGCGGTAGATGTAGAGCACGGCCTCCTTCTCAGAGTTACTCGGGTCTTTCTGTAATGTATTGAAGATTATCGAATACTTGCTTGCAGAGTCAACATCCTTGTGAAGCAGGATTGTAGAAGCACCGCTGTCGATGATGTCGTCGATGTTGTCTTTGGTTATTTCAGTCTCGCGCTCCATGATAACCTCGTTACGCTCGATAGAAACAACCTCGCCGGTATCCTCGTCAACGAAGTCCTCGTTCCAGCTCTTCAGAACCCTTGCGGCAAGCTTACGGCCAATGACATCTTTCATGTTCTTCTTGTTGACCTTAACTTCCTCAGCCAGGTCGAAAATCTGAAGAATGTCCTTATCGGTCTCGAAACCGATGGCACGCAAAAGTGTTGTAACAGGCAACTTCTTCTTACGGTCGATGTATGCATACATCACATTGTTGATGTCGGTTGCAAACTCAATCCAAGATCCCTTGAACGGGATGATACGTGCAGAATAAAGCACAGTACCGTTGGCATGGACGCCCTGGCCGAAGAATACGCCAGGAGATCTGTGCAACTGTGATACAACAACACGCTCGGCACCATTGATGATGAATGTGCCGTTATCAGTCATATAAGGAATAGTGCCAAGGAATACATCCTGTATGAAAGTACCGAAGTCCTCATGGTCAGGGTCTGTACAATACAGTTTCATCTTAGCCTTCAAGGGCACGCTATATGTCAGTCCGCGCTCAAGACACTCGTCGATGGTGTAGCGGGGCGGATCGATATAGTAATCCAAGAACTCAAGAACGAAATTATTACGTGTGTCGGTGATAGGGAAATTTTCAGCAAAAACCTTATACAAACCGTCATTCTTGCGTTCCTCAGGCGGAGTATCCAACTGTAAGAAGTCTCTGAAAGACTTTAACTGCACATCGAGGAAATCCGGATACGGCATCGGATTTTTCACGCTGGCAAAATTCACTCTGTTATCAACAATTTTTGAAGCCATTACAGATATTTATTACCGTTATAAATGCCACCTTGAAATAAATGGCCGCAGATTAAAAAATTGAATCCGGACCGATACCTTGCAGCGGTGGTTGACTGCATGATATAAATAAAAGACACAAAAAGGTTAAGACTCTCCGACTGGGAGAATCTTAACCCATAATATTTTTTTATTGTCTCAATTATTTGAGCTCAACCTTAGCACCAGCAGCCTCGATTGTCTTCTTCAGGTTCTCAGCCTCGTCCTTAGCAAGACCTTCCTTCAGTGTAGAAGGAGCACCGTCTACGAGATCCTTAGCCTCTTTCAGACCAAGACCGCAAGCCTCTTTAACGGCTTTAACAACCTGCAGTTTAGCTCCACCAACCTCAGCGAGAACTACATCGAAAGATGTCTTCTCCTCAGCTGCGGCTGCAGCACCACCTGCAGCAGGACCAGCAGCAACAGCAACAGCTGCAGCAGCGGGCTCAATTCCATACTCGTCCTTCAGGACTGTTGCCAACTCGTTTACTTCTTTAACTGTCAAATTTACTAATTCTTCAGCAATAGCTTTAATATCTGCCATTTTATTTTAAATTTTAATGTTTTTAAATGTTAATTGATTGGGTGTTTAAATTACTCAGGACGCTCGCCTAAAGTTTTGAGCACACCATGGATGGTGTTTGCGCCTGACTGAAGAGCAGAAACAACGTTCTTTGCAGGAGACTGCAGCAATGCGACAATGTCTGCAATAACTTCGTCCTTGCTCTTGAGAGCTGCGAGTTCATCCAGCTTGTCAGCACCAACATAGATGCTTTCCTCAGCATAAGCTGCCTTCAAAGCAGGAATACTCTCTTTTACATAACCTTTCAGCATTTTTGCCGGAACGTTAGCTGTATTGCAGAAGAGAACAGCAGTGTTACCCTTCAGACAGCCATACAAAGGCTCATAATCAACATCCGAAGCCTCGAAAGCCTTGTGCAGAAGTGTGTTCTTCACAACGACCATCTTGATTTCGTTCTTGAAGCACTCACGGCGGAGTTTACTTGTAGCACCGGCATTCATACCTGTTACGTCAACGAGGTAGAAATGAGGATACTCTTTCAGTTTCTCACCGAGTTCAACAACTATAGTATCTTTTACTTCTTTCTTCATCTTACAAAACTTTTAGAGTTATTCAACTGATTTAGGATCAATCTTGATACCCTTACTCATAGTGCTAGAAATAAAGATACTCTTAATGTATGTACCTTTAGCAGCAGAAGGTTTCAGCTTGATAACAGTAGCGATAAATTCTTTCGCGTTCTGATAGATCTGCTCCGGAGTGAAAGAAACCTTACCAATTGATGCGTGAATGATACCAGCCTTGTCAACCTTAAAGTCGATCTTACCCTGCTTAACCTCCTTGACAGCCTTTGCAACATCCATAGTTACAGTACCGCTCTTAGGGTTAGGCATCAAGCCACGAGGACCAAGAACACGTCCTAAAGGACCAATCTTGCCCATGCATGAAGGCATAGTGATGATAACATCAATATCTGTCCATCCACCTTTGATCTTTTCAATATATTCGTCAAGACCTACATAGTCAGCACCTGCTTCTTTTGCAGCAGCTTCAGCATCAGGTGTACAAAGGCAGAGCACACGTGTAACCTTACCAGTTCCGTTAGGCAGAGATACAACACCTCTTACCATCTGGTTAGCCTTACGCGGGTCTACGCCCAAGCGTACATCAATATCAAGAGAAGCGTCAAACTTGGTTGTAGTAATGTCCTTAACCAACTCTGCAGCCTCTTTCAAAGAGTATGCTTTCCCTGCTTCAACCTTATCAGCTACTGATTTTTGATTTTTTGTCAGTTTACTCATTTTCTTGAAGTTATAAATTATTTACCAGGGAAGTCCCCTTTAACTGAGATGCCCATACTTCTAGCCGTACCAGCTATAAGCTTCATCGCAGACTCTACGGTAAAGCAGTTAAGATCAGCCAATTTGTCCTCTGCGATGACACGGATCTGATCCCATGTCACAGAAGCCACTTTTCTACGGTTAGGCTCAGCAGAACCTCCTTTAACCTTGGCTGCCTCCAGCAACTGAACAGCAGCAGGAGATGTCTTAATTTCGAAGCTGTATGACTTATCGGTGTAGTAAGTGATAACAACCGGAAGCACTTTTCCAGCCTTATCCTGAGTTCTGGCGTTGAATTCCTTGCAGAATCCCATGATGTTAATACCCTTTGAACCGAGGGCCGGTCCAACTGGTGGTGAAGGATTCGCAGCGCCACCTTTAATCTGTAATTTGATTAATCCAGCAACTTCTTTAGCCATTTCTTTTGTTAATTAAAAATTTGAGATTTTATAAAAGAACACACGCGTCCGTAACAACACGCTTATTCTTTTGCGACTTGCATAAAACCGAGTTCCAAAGGAGTTTTACGTCCAAAGATTTTTACCATAACCTTGAGTTTGTGCTTTTCAGTATTCACCTCTTCGATGACACCACTGAAACCGCTGAACGGTCCGTCTGTAACCTTCACTGTCTCGTCTACGCTGAACGGGATGTTTACTTCCTCTGTCAGCTCAGACTCCTCAGACGTGCCAAGGATACGGTTGATATCAGACTGTTTTACCGGAGTCGGATTATCCAATCCGCCCAAGAAACCCAGCACGTTAGGTATGAAACGCAGCGTATGGGCCACGTCGCCCTTCAGTTCTGCCTCAACAAGCACATAGCCCGGAAGAGAAATCTTCTCCTTAACCACACGCTTGCCATTACGCAAAGACGCATGTTTCTCCATCGGTATAAGAACCTGAGAAACATAAGTTGAAAGCAGCGTGTTGTGCTTAAGTTCGGCGTCAATATATTCTTTTACCTTAGCCTCCTTACCGCTGACAGCACGCAATACATACCACTTTTTACCTGATTCAGCCATTTTCCTTTTTACGATTAATTAGGATAGATCGTACTCATAACAAACCGGAACACGGAATCCATAATGAACACCACAACTGCAATGATCAAGGAAGCAGATAATACAACCATTGCACTGTGAGTAAGTTCGGCACGTGTCGGCCATGATGTTTTATGCACAAGTTCGTCGTAACTAGCCTTGCAACTATTTGCTATTTTTTTAAACATATTATCTTTATTTTGGCACGGGAAGAGAGGCTCGAACTCCCGACACCTGGTTTTGGAGACCAGTGCTCTACCAACTGAGCTATTCCCGTAAAATAGGTTCCCGTCGAGACGGCGAGAACCTAACTGTATTTTGTCGATATATCGGTAATAGTATTACTCGATGATCTCTGTAATCTGACCAGCACCTACTGTACGACCACCCTCACGGATAGCGAAGCGCAGACCAACGTTCAATGCAACAGCGTAGATCAAATCTACTGTGATTGTTACGTTATCACCAGGCATTACCATTTCAACGCCTTCCGGCAGAGAAATCTCACCTGTGCAGTCCATTGTACGGAGATAGAACTGAGGACGATACTTGTTTCCGAATGGAGTGTGACGTCCACCTTCCTCTTTCTTCAATACATAGATCTGAGCCTTGAACTTCTTGTAAGGTTTGATCTGTCCCGGGTGGCAAAGAACCATACCACGTTTGATCTCGTTCTTGTCGATACCACGGAGAAGCAGACCTACGTTATCACCAGCTTCACCTTCGTCAAGAATCTTACGGAACATCTCAACGCCAGTTACAACTGACTTCTTGTCTTCACCAAGACCGAGGAGCTCAACTTCGTCACCAACCTTAACGCGGCCAGTCTCAATACGACCTGTAGCAACAGTACCACGACCTGTGATTGAGAATACGTCCTCAACAGGCATCAGGAACGGTTTGTCAAGATCACGCGGAGGCAGCGGAATCCATTCATCAACAGCATCCATCAGCTCCATTACCTTCTCTTCCCACTTAGCTACACCATTAAGTGCACCAAGAGCAGAACCACGGATAATAGGAGTATTGTCGCCATCATACTCGTACTGATCAAGAAGCTCACGCATTTCCATCTCAACGAGCTCAAGCATTTCCTCATCCTCAACCATATCGCACTTGTTCAGGAATACAACCAGACGAGGTACGTTTACCTGACGAGCGAGAAGCACGTGCTCACGTGTCTGAGGCATAGGACCATCAGTTGCAGCAACTACGATGATAGCACCATCCATCTGAGCGGCACCAGTTACCATGTTCTTTACATAGTCAGCGTGTCCCGGGCAGTCTACGTGTGCATAGTGACGTTTTTCTGTTTCATACTCTACGTGTGCTGTATTGATAGTAATACCACGCTCTTTTTCCTCAGGAGCGTTATCGATAGAGTCAAAAGACTTAACTTCAGAAAGACCTTTCTTTGCCAATACTGTTGTGATAGCAGCAGTCAGAGTAGTCTTACCGTGGTCTACGTGACCAATTGTACCAATGTTTACATGGGGTTTGGTACGGACGAATGTCTCTTTAGCCATAGCTTTACTTTTTTATTTATTGTTAATGAATAATCGTGTATTGTTATTGTTTTGCTTTTTCAAATAAAGAAAGTCGTAGAGCTGTAACCGAGATTTGAACTCGGGACCTCTTCCTTACCAAGGAAGTGCTCTACCACTGAGCTATTACAGCAGCGAGAGCGGAAAACGGGACTCAAACCCGCGACCCCCAGCTTGGAAGGCTAGTGCTC
>OLIT01002113.1_pt1 | contig 15293 bp, 16 predicted proteins | sample 1601341 | NCBI WGS metagenome assembly OLIT01 (sample SAMEA2452121, study PRJEB22498) | human gut metagenome | biome: human feces; feature: human gut; material: feces | place: Australia | collected 2012
CAGGGAAGCGGGGAGGAAAGAGGAAAACAATGGAAAAATATCTTGTCCTGGCGACCTTTGTAGGGTCTGTCATCGCGCTGCTGTTCGCGTTCTTTACGGGTAAGCGGGTACTGAGCTTCGACGAGGGCACACCTCTGATGAGCAAGATCTCCCGCTCCATCCGCGAGGGCGCGAACGCTTATTTGCGGCGGCAGTACACGGTGGTGGGCATTTTCTTTGCCTGCATGATCGTCTTGATTCCCATTGTATAAGCCTGCTTCGGAACATCATCAGCCGATGCAAAGAAGCGCTTATTAGCCTCAATAGTAGACTCTGTCAGATTCACACAGTGTACCTGCTTGTCAAAAGACTCGCCCGGCTCATTAAAACCGATATGACCATTGTGCCCGATACCAAGAAGCTGTAAATCAACACCGCCAAGAGACTGAATCAGCTCTGTATAGCGCTTGCACTCCTTCTGTGAATCCGGCTCCATGCCGTTTGGCAGGTGAGTATTCTCAACCGGAATATTCACATGATCAAACAAATTCTGATGCATAAAATAATAGTAGCTCTGGTCATTCTCACGGCTTAATCCCTTGTACTCATCAAGATTCACCGTCATAACCTCTGAGAAGTCCAAATCCCCCTTCTTGAACCACTCAACGAGCTGCTTATACAAGCCGATAGGTGTAGAGCCTGTAGCCAGTCCCAATACACAATTAGGCTTCATAATCACCTGTGCCGATACGATATTTGCAGCCTTTCTGCTCATATCTGCATAATCCTTAGCCTGATATATTCTCATGAAAAATCCCCCCAATTCGTAAAATATACCCAATACTATCTGCACAACCTTCAAATGTGTTGCTTGATTGCATATATGCATTTTACCTTATATAGGACATTTTGTCCAGTACTTTTTGTTATATTTTGCACATTTTATAAAAAAAATATTAAATTTTAATGTGTTAAAGTGGTAAAATTGCATAAAAATTCACTTCAAGCGAGCTCTTTCACCGTGCATGAATATTGCTTGCTTTTCTTAGTTATAGTTCAAAGTTAAGATTAATCACATTACAGAACAATAACCCTTATAGTATCATCAATTTTTGCAGCCACAAATCTATTTCTTGACCTATTGATTAAATCCTTGCTTTTCACCGACTGCTTTTCTGTAATTACAGCTCTTCGTCCACTAAGCGAATCAATTTTAATATTTCTCAATTTTCTGATATTTTTCATACAAAGTATGGCTATATATATAAATAATACTACAAATAAAATATCCCAAATTATATCTATAGAAAGACTATTCATAAACTCTTTTGTCAAATAAGATATCATTATTACTAACAGCAATAAGACTACCGCTAATAGGAAAACCCATTGTATAATCTTATTGTTTCTATATTTATATATACGATTCAACTCATCCTTTGATAATGCTGTTTTCTGTGTAAATTCTTTTTGTCTCATTCCCTTTTACTTCTAATCTTTGCAATACCTTATTGGTTTTTATTTTAAAAGATAATGCCATTCATATTGCATATTTTCAATATGTACCACTTTCACATCAACACATTCAAACTTCTTTTCATCAAAGATAGCATAATTAACTCCGCCCTCTGACAAGGTACTTTTATATCTAATGCCATCATATCCCAGATGCTTAACAAAATCGCAAATGTACTGTGTAGGGATGTAGTCGAGTACACTATCAAATCGCCTCATCGGCATAGCAACCTCGTTTCCGATTTTTCTGATAATATCTATATTGATGGCAAACCATGTCATGTCAAAATCAGGAACTGAAAATGGTCCAATTTTATCAAACATAGTCAGATCAACGATTCTAATATCTTTAACCAGATTGAACGTTCCAAGAGAAACACGGTCATTATCCCGAGCTCTGACTTCGTGAAATGACGTATCCGTATCACTAGCCAAATACAAACATTGAATTCCTTCTGAGTTTGTCCTTCCTGACGTTGTAAAAGCAATCGGCGGTGCTCCCATTTTTCTTTGAGGATAGCCTTCATCATAGCTTTTTTCGTCACATATTCTGGAGCGGTATAAATTCAACGCTCCTGCCTGAAAATCAAAAACCATGTTTTCAAGCAATATCTTAAGCTGCTTAAGGTTGAATTGCTGAGAATGGAATCTGTTGACATGCTTAATGTTATAACAAAAATCAGACCAGCTATATGTCTTTAATATACATTTCTGTTCCATTTCATCGGAAGAAAAGAGCTCTCTAATAGTCACTTTCTCATCAAATAATTCAGGCTCATCATTATATCTTTGCTGACAGATTGCACGAATAATCTCCCGTATCCTATCAGCATCAACAGAAAATACATTCCAGCTACATAAAAAAGTACTAATGTATGCAACTCTGTCATCAGCTTCATCAACTCCCATATATTTGGCAACAGTGAATACATCAATAAGCTCTTCAATGTATTCCTTTAAATAGAAATCCTTGTCTGTATCATACACAAAACAGTTGTCCCTACCTGTTATATCACATCTCCCCAGTTTCTGTGCGCTCTCAATCATGTAGCAGAGCTGTTCATCTTTAAAACACTCTGAACCAATTTGCATATTTATTATTTTCCCCCTAAATAATCACTAACCAACTCCAAATGATGCATTATAGAATACTTCTTTACAGTTCCCAATCCAGGATATTTGCCACTATTATAGCAATCATAAAAGCCCTTCATTCCCAACGTACTTTGAACATTATGCCTATTGCACCACTCCACCAGCTTCTCAAGAGCTTCACCGAATTTACCTGCCGGATCCTCGATTCCGGTATTTGAATCAGAGACAAAATGATGGATTCGTAATGCTTTATTCTCATCAAAATATATTATGTGTATTGCCACAGCAACCGGGGCAAATCCTGACTCATTAAATTCTTCCCCCACAACTGAATAATCAGAAAACCCAACCAGATCATCTTCTTCAAAGTAAATATTATTGTCTGTAAAGAATTCATCCTCATTATCCAGATAATCAACGTTGCGAACCTTTTTGTTAAAACAATCCTCTAATAATACTTTTGAATCCGGAACCATTCTTTTAAATGCCCTATCATCTGGAATCAAAGTAAATCTAGGCAACACACCATCATAAACATCCAAAAAATCATTTAGGCTATCCCTGTCACGATTTATTATCAGTTTATTCTCTTTATCATTATTGCCCGCCAAAAACACAGCACTTTCTTTATTCATGATATAAGCTTTAATCACTTTATTGCAGTTTTCAAGTAAATCTAATAAACTATTTGCCAGTTTAGAATTTTCTGTTCTCAGCCCCGATAGTTTATCAACAAAATCCCCAACCTCCGGATTCATAACTACAGCTATTTCCCTGTCTCTGCTCACAAAAGCCTCTATCGTCTTAAGTAAAGTAGCCGTCGGCTTTACCGGCTCAATAATAGGAATGATTGAACTATTAATACAATCATTTTCAATTAATTCCCTCAAGGCAATCAATTCAAACTGCCGTCCACGTAAATAAGGAAAATACATTCTACACCCCTCCATATGCCTCATTTAAAAAAATATCAATCTTCTCGTAATCCTCTTCCTTTAAGCCCATAAAATAAGCCAAAAATTTCAATTCATAAGGAATATTATCATACTCATCCTTGATTATATTACTTCTTCTCTTTAATATCTTCAAAACCTCACTATAGGATTCATCTATAGGAAGCTGTACAAATAACTTCCTGCATTCATTATAATATCTAAAATCAGAAGTCTCCGGCAACGCCCCATATTTGTCCATAATGACATTCTCATACTCTGATTTTCTTAGTAATCTAAATAAAACACCAGTATCTAATGCTTCACAATATCTCTCTGGCCGTTGTATAGTCTTAAGCACTCCTGACTTTTGCAAAGCATATATACCTACCGGTTTACCGATATTCTGAATCCTTGTTCTCACAGCCTCTACATTATCATTATATGTAACTACAGCAACATGATCAAATGCCTTATAATAATCATTAATCTGATTCTCTAACCGCTCCAGATTATCTAACTCTGTCTTTATTTCATAAACAACAGCCTTTCCATTAATAAGCACAAAATCTGCCTTGGAATTCGCAATCGGTATCTCTGTCAGAGCCGTTGTTGTATTTACGCTATGCACGCCCAAAAGCAGCTTATTTAACAATGTATTCTTATAAAAATACTCATTTCTATAATATTTCTTAAGAACATGGTACATTTCACTCACAAGCTGCTTATTATTCTTTCCTACCGGCTGATCAATATACCTATTAATAACCTGTATATATGTCTTGTCCTGTCCTTCGCTATAACAATGATAAAAGGTGTTTTTAGAGAAAAAATTATTCAAAATATTCGTTTTACTTTTTTTCACATCTCCACCTCAACAAAAATCCGCTACACTTTTCTATAGTATAACGGATTTGTATCAAAAAAACAATTTATATTTTACCTCTTTTCCCTATATGCATTTCTTGCATTAAGGAGATTTTCATTTGTCATTGCTCCCGTCTCAAATTCATTCTCATTCTCATCCTCATCAGCATTTGCATAAAAATAAAACCTTTCTTTGTAGGTTACATCCTCGCCTTTTAAATTAATGGTTGCGATTCTTTTTCTCTCTTCAACTTCATGTGTTTTGCCACATAATGGACAGGACATACGAATTTTTCTAATTAATGTATCGTCTTCCATTGTCTTACCTTCCTACTTACGATTTATGAGTTGGATTTTAACCCAATACATGATATATTAATTATACAAAAAGGGGGCCACCGATAGACGGCTGCCCCATTAAATCAATTAACTAAAAATAGTCGCTCAACTTGCAGGTCGGGGTGGCTATTTTTGTGTCTTATTATTATCCTTACCAAAGTATACGCTGTATTGATTTTACGAAGTTCATCATCTGAAATGTTTGTGCTATCTTCCCAATGTATTTAGTAAATATAATATTCCTCTAGGTCCATGCAGGATTGTAAGATACCCAGACCTGATAAATGTCCATGGGTAATAGTATAGCTAAAAACCCAAAAATACTAGTAAGTTCCTGCAAAATTTACCATATCCACTGATTACGTACCTCGTTTGCCTCATCAGATGATTTACAAATCTCATGCCATTTTTCCACACCCTTACCGCAATTTACTGTCTTCCAATCAAATAGTCTAAAAGCCAGAGCCGCACAAGCCTGTCGAAGCTCAATACAATGCTTAATATCTTTCATAGCAGCATTATCGTAGTTAATTAATTCTGCCAAAAAAAACAGTAATCTATCTATTCTTTCAATTCCAATAATATCTATAACCGTATTCTTCGCATATACCAGATTATGTAATATCCATATAGCTGAAAGCAATCCTGGTTCTTTCCTAAGCTCAATTAATTCGACTATCTTTCCAAGCATTTGACTGGTAGTAACACTATCAGGATAACGTATAATATACTTTTCCATAGCTCTAAGTGAATCTATTGATTGAGATTCATTCATTGCAAAAATATTCTCTTGTACATCACGCTCCCATTGTTCATCCCGCAAAATAAATATATCAAAACACTTTGTATAAATCCCCTTTTCATTCATTTCATGTGCCAATTTAATAAGAATCTCTCGTGCTTCATCGGAAATCATACCATTGCAATTTTCCAGCATAGCTGCTATTGCATATACAGCTTTTCTAGAATTATCCTCAAACATAATATTTGCTGTATTCTCTGCGATTTTGTACCAGTATTTACTTATCTTATTTATAATAATAAGCACATCGTTTTCATTCCAATAGCCCAGCTCCGTATTTGCACATAAAAGTGTCAATTGTTTTAAATACAAATCATTGCTATCCTTAGCAATATCATTTGTAATAAAATAATTCTTAACCGACAATTTGGGAATTGATTCATCAATGTATGGTAGCGTTTCATATACCCATAAGTAATAACCGGCCAATTTTGGCAATTGAGTTTTCTCTTCAATATTTGACCAAAGTAACTTCACATACTCATCATGCTGTTTAGTGTTTAAAAGATGATATTCATCTAAAATCTTTAATCTTACGACTTTTGTCTTCCATTCGTAATCAGACTTCCAATCATCTTTTAATAGCCAATTTATCACATCTTCATCTATCAACACATGATATTCTTCAAACAAAGTATCCAATCCTTGCTTGTTAAAATAACAGTCAAAAATATCTATTCCATTTGAACCGTCAACTCTCGAATGCATTGTTACTTGCTCTACAATCTCAGTTTCCATCATTAGAGGAAGCAGCTTAACCTTCATACGTTCGGATATTTGCCGTAATAGCTTATCCATTAATTGAGTTACTTCAAATCGAGGTGGAATGTTCCTATAACTCATAATTTTCTGAATAAACTGTAATTCCTTTTTTTGCATCCTTTCAGATGCCCGGCTTGAAAATCTTTGCAATAATATCGGAACATTTTCCCTTATATGCCCAGCTAAATATTCCGGGAAACCATTTCCCATTGCAATTATTTCACCGATATTAACCTCAATAGCATTTATTAAAATATCTATAACATCGTCAATATACCCACTCTCTAAATCCATTACAAATTTTCTATTAACAAGTTTTTCTATTGTCCCTGTACTTGAACAACGAACTAACAGTAACAAACCTAATCTATTATTAAAATTATAAATAGACGCTATCAAAGACAATTCCATATCTGAAATAACAGTAACGCATCCACATTTAAATGGGATTCCAAGTTTCTCTAACACTTTATAAAGCTGGTATCCTTCCGCATGACCCGAACGACTATATGAACATATGGTCACTGTACTCCTGTTTAGTTCAAATGTTTCCTTTTCAAATTGGTTATCAACACAATGGTTAAAAAGTTCTTTAGCAACATTATTTTTCCATGATTCCCAGTCAAAAAATTCTTTTTTTCGCTCAATCTCTTCTAATATCTCATCGATTCCCATTTGCTCAAATTCGTATATTTCTTTATGCAAAGAATATGCCTGCTGACAAATAGAAAGTAATTGTAATACCGATGCCTCTAAACTCTTTAAATAATAATTTTCATTATTCTCATCTACTTTACAAATTAAATCTTGTCTGAGCTGCTTTAACTTTTCAAGTGATTCTTCCAATTTTCCACATTCCAACTCGAGTCCTATTACCAACAGTCTCTGTTCATAACACTCCTTAGGAATATCGCACTGATCCAACTCCTTTCTCAAACTCGGTATGTCTAACTGAAAATAACATGCCTTAGCTCTTTCTATCATTAAGTCGACTTTACCATTATTTCCACTCTCCTGATAGACAATCAAAATGTCCATAAGCCGCTGCCATTCGTTCCAATTCATAGACTCCCTATAACAAGAAAGCAGTATCTGCCCTATATAGAACCACTTTCGTATTTTGTCTGAACCACCGGCATTTTCCTTAATTTTTATATAATACTTGTCCCATATCTGCCTTAAGTGAAATACTTCATACTCGCTATATGGTCGCATTGTTTTTATACGTCTCCAGCACAATTCATAAGCAAAATCCAACATTACGTCAATATCTTCCGTCTCATGCTTTTGTAACAATCCATTCTCGTCAGTATACATACTTAACTCTACAGCCGTATTATATGGAATAATATACCAACCCGGATATTCATCACGTTCCTTTTGCCACGTTTCTGTTAGTTTAATAATATCATCAGTATAACTATCTTTGTGCGCAAATATTCCATCAACTTCCACCCTCTCCAAATGCCATTTATGTAATGTATATGAACTCTTATCCTGCCAGTCTTCATGTGTCGTTGGACTCTTTTGATTGTATTCACCATCATTTTGACTCATCAATTCAAGAATCTTATTGAGCGTCTCGTTACTAGATTGCGTTGAAGCCATCAAACTATTAACATTGTCATGGATATCTCCCAGGCAATAAGAACCATACCTTTGCGGAAATAACTTTTTAATTTGATAAATTACTATATCCTCAAAATGTTTCTTGCATCTAGCTTTATTGATGCTATCAAGTTCACTTAAAGAAAGTAAATCATTAACACATCTATCCAAATCCTTTAGCCAATCAAAACTATTACTCTTTCTTATTTCATTAGCTAAAAGTCTCATAGTTTCCTCACAGAACAAAATCCTCCTAATGTCATTCTGCTCTGTGTTATCTTTTTCATATTCAGCAACCGTTTTCCCAGCTGATACGAATATAGCCTCAAACTGTTTCTTATCCAAAATAGATAAACCTATTTTTTTTAAGACTGACTTAGGATCCCCAAAAAGTAAATCAGTTCCAGCTTCCACTACATCATGCTCATCCATTCTTTACCTCTCCTTCACAATAACTCTTCAGATTGCAGTAAAAACAATTTATACTTTACCACTTTTTCCTATGCTAACTCGGACTCATGCCCTCCACCGTCTTAAAAATTCGACTGAAATATAAGTATAGTAAAACACTAGCATTTTCTGATACTCATTATGAGTAAATAATTAACTTGTTGCAATCCGTCCTTTCGGCAAACATATTTTCGACAAATTATATTATTCAGTATAGCGAATTTTAGGTTAATATTCAATTGATAACTATTATAAATTGCAAAGTTGCGGCAATGAAATGAGCTGAAGCCTGACAAAAATGAGAACCGATTTTGGACAAGATAAGGAATCATAAACAACAATATGTTCCGCCCAGATAACAGCTCGATAATTTTATCTTGCATCAACTTAAGACATTTTCCTTAAGTTGATGCTTTTTGACCACATTGGTGCCTGCCCCCACCACTCATTAAATCACACATCTTCAGATGGACTTTGTATGAAAAAAGCAGCTCCCCTATTTTTCATAGACTAACTGCTCAAACCTCTGGTTCCATATTAAATTTTAATTTTTCTGAAATGTCTTCTGTCCGGCTTAACTGCTTGCGAACATCACGTCCACGATACATAATTCGAACTATATACACTATTTCATTTTCATCATTTGTCTTATAAAATACCAAATAATTGTCCACCGGAAAGAACCGAAGTCCTCTGCTGTGCCATGGTTCTTCCTCATAAAGCCGGTTTCTATTCGGCATGGTGTCCAGCTTTCGAATAGCAGCCATAATTCGGTCTGTCTGTCCGGCAGCGTTCTCTGGAGCTAACAGTTCCTCTGAAATATATCTGAAAATATTTCTCAGATCTCTTTTGGCTCCTGCTGTATACATCACTTTATATTTCATATACCAAATTCCCGTTTCATTTCTGCTTCAACTTCATCTGCTGAATACACTCTGCCAGCCTTAATATCTTCCATGCCTTTTTCTATTTCTGCATCGAACTGTTCCTTTGTAAGAGAACCATACGCAACAGGTTCCTCATAAGCCGGAAGTTTCATTTCAAAAGGAATTCCTCTCTGGAGTACAATCTGTCTCAGAAACATTCCTACCGCATTGGACATTGGAATGCCAAGTCGATCAAGCACCTGCTCTGCCTGCTCTTTTACTTCAGGCTCAACACGTGCAAATACATTTGCTGTTCTTGCCATAGATATCGCCTCCTCTTTTTTCTTCATTATATTTCGTTTGATTGCTAATTGCAAGCAGTTTGCACTCTTTTTTAATATCGTCTTTCATCCTAATTCAATGTATTTAGGCAGATAGGTTATATATAAAACTCTGTATTTTTGTAAGAAATATAATGATGCCTAACCCCCACTGTTAATTGTAGCAGCTCAATTAAATAGAAGCCCCAGTAGTTCCAGCTACTGGGGCTTCTATTTGGGTGTGCCATGACACTCTTTAGCATTTCAATCTAGAACATCTTATATTTATGTTCTAAAAATTTTTTAATATATCTCTACTTAAATATCCTAATTTCGGTTTTGTAATTGATTTATTATGGTTTTTCTTTCATCCCCTTGAATTCCCAAAGCATTTAGTGCCTGATCCACTGTAAGTTTCATATTCTCCATAAGATTTTTCACAGAAATCATCTTTTCCTTTACCGCATATTCTTTTGCATATTCCTTTGCATATTCCTTTGCATATTCCTTTGCATATTTTTCAACTGCTTCACACATTTGCTCACGCCCCTTTTCAGTATCCTTAAAATGCTTTACACCTTTTGCTAATGCAGCATAATGAATCTTATCTGAATCTGTCTGACGAAAATCATTCATTAGCTGTCCAATTTCATCATTACCTTTATAGTTACCATTTACATATATAATGTGGGAACCATCATCAAATAATTCTTCTGTTTCCCTTATATATCGGTCTATGTGATATACTGGTAAACCCTTTCTAAATTTATCATGTTTATATATAAATATGATATACGAATCCTTAAGTTGCCTGAACTCCTGTCCTTCGTCTAACATTTTAGAATCTACCATACTGCTATGATATCTTGCTCGTCTGATATGTGCCCCTGCCGAATTTCCTTGTACTTCAATATCAATTTCATCACCGTTCACATCAATCGCATGAACATCCAATGTTATATTTCTTCCACCTACTTCATGACTTTTTATCTCATCTTGTCCAATAACACTAATTACATTAATGTTCCTTCCCAATATGATTCTAAGCATAAGCTCTGTTGCTTCGATATTATTGTCGAAAACTCTACTCATTAAATCATCATCAAATAGAGTAAGTTTATCCACCAGTTCATTAACATTTTCCTTAACCATTATATCCTCTCTTTCAAATTCATATTACCACGTATCGGTATTTCAATCAAATAAAATAATCATAAAGAATGAATTATTCTTTTTGCATCTGGACAACCATACCCAGTACTCTTCATTTGAATATATAATCTTCATCCTCTCTTATGAGAATTTTTTCGTTTTTACGTATCATGTGGTACAAAATTATATTTTTTCTAGTTGTTCATCTTCAAAGCATCCATATAGCCCAAAAGTCTCTTTTGCTGCTTATAATCCAACTGCTGATACGTCTCAACTACCATTCCAAGTTCAGTATCTTTTGCAAAAACATATGTCTGATTATCCCTGCTTCTGGTTCCAATATGCTCTGCTCCTGACAATAACTCATATGGCGAAATATCCATTCGTCCTAATTCAATGTATTTACTTTTTCATTCGAACAAAACCTCGAACACCTAGCTTAATGGCATTGCCACCACCATATTAGGCGGGGGAGTGCACGGAAAAAAGCGTAGGCATAGCGAGCTACGCTTAGGATTTTTACCATATCCACTGATTACGTTCCTCATTTGCCTCATCAGATGATTTACAAATCTCGCGCCATTTTTCCACACCCTTACCGCAATTTACTGTCTTCCAATCATTCCTGCCCTCCTTTAAAGTAACAACATTTCTCTGTAGAACTTCGTTATCCTATAAAACCACTTTCGCATATGCTGTTTTATCAGCCCTATTTTTATTATGATAAATTGCACCTGTCAACGGTTATTCTCTAATAAGAACTCAGCTAAATAAGAACCATCCTGTCCTGTAATTCCTGTTATAAGTACTTTTTTCATTTGAAATCTCCTTAAAATAGATAAAAATACGTCTGTTTAAAATACGATAATATTTTAAACAGACGTATCTAAAAATGGAATCGACAATATTTGTATAAATTAGCACAATATTGGTTTTTATCACTACCACTTTAAAACTATCAAAGCATCTCCTCCAAACAATCAACAATTGCTTTGCAATAAGGCTCATATTCACCATTATTCTTATTTGAATAATATTCTATAAAACTACGAATCTCATCATCCGTATAGTCCTCATCATCAAACACCTCTGATGCCTGAATAGCCTGCTTACGGTCCCTTTCGAGATGAAAACTGTCAAGTCCCAGATTATGTATCATATCCTGAGCAACATTAGAAGATGGACGATTCCTAACAGCACTAATTTTGCCGTTTGCTGAATATTTAAATACCTTTTCTACTTCAGCATCCGTTGGTGAGAGCATATCATCTCTAAACCAGTTATTCTTCCTGTGCCCACAATGTTCATCATCTAAGATAATTGTCGCCTCTCCATTGCATGATGCAAACATGTTTTCATATGTTAAATCCATATCTCTAAAGGACTCCTGTGGAAAGAAATGCTCAATATGAGCTGAATTGTTGTAAATTCTTCTCATACAATAGCAGCATATTTTGCCCTGCTCCTTGATAAGAGCCTCGCGCAGCATTCTTCTTCTTTCAATTCCTTCGCTATCATTGCCTGCAAAATCAACTTTATAATGAGGTTGCCTATTATTAACTTCCACAAAATCAGATTTCCATTGTTCAAACCATTGCGGCGCACTGCTTTTATTAATTTGCTTCACGTCTTTTACCCCTTGATATTAGTATCCTTGCCTTAGAAATACCATCAGCATAACCATTTGTTTTCTTATCCAATATATCCACTATTTTCTCTGCTTCATCATACTTCTTATCTTCAATACACTTATACATCTCATCAATCATTCTCTTGATGTCCTGATTAACTGAAGACGTATTCATTACTTCCTCTAAAATAACATTTGCATCCCATCCCACAAAGGATTCATAGGTCTTAAATAGAATCTCATTATCTTCATTATACAGATACAATAAATTGACAGAATCATCCATCTCACCCAAAATCTGCGGAGAATGTGTAGTAATAATAAACTGGATATTGGGGAATGTGTCTCTTAAAACATTCAATACCTTTCGTTGCCACGATGTATGCATATGCAAATCCAATTCATCAATGAGCACAACACCTGAGCCTTCCAAAGGATTCACATCTTTACCCGGATTTGCCAATGCCATTCTTCTTGCCAAATCTCCAAATAGAGCTATCGTGCATTTTTCTCCATCCGATAACTGATCTATCTTTAAAGACTTGCCGTTTTTATTGACCTTCATTGCCAAAGGTCTTCTCTCTATCCGAATATCCTCAAATCCATCAAGCATAGCTAACATTGCTTTTTTAACAGCTGCAAGACTTTTATCTTCATAATCCGAATCATTTCTAACCTTTATCTGATTCTCTATATCCTCCTGATTTCTGAACCATTTAAATAAATTTCTAAAATCTATCGTACTTTCTATAGCTTTGTCGAATGCATCCAATTTTACAAACTGCTCTTTAGGTGCCCTGACCGGCACATCAAGCACAATTCTATTTACTCCATAATTAACAAAAATGGGCATACTCTTATTATCCGATTCCTCTATCCAATTGCCATTGCCATCATCATAACCCATTTGTATATATAACGATTGAAACTTATCTGTAAGTTTTTTAAGAGCACTTGTATTTCTTTTTTCACCTTTAGCCCTGTCAATTGTACGCTCATAATATATGCTTTCGCCATCCCCAAAATCGAAATCTGCCTTTATGCCGGCTGCAGACTTTCCATAGCTAATAAAATCTTCATTGAATCTGGCTGTCTTACTTCTTACCGTTCCCATCAGCTTTGCAATGATATCAGCATATAAATCTATAGCCTGAAGGATTGTTGACTTGCCAACGCCATTCACACCAAAAATAACCGTTGTCTTATTATCAAGCTTTATTTCCAGATTGTCTATTCCCTTAAAATTTTGTAATGTTATCGAATCAAGCTTCATATCCCTACCTCACAATAACTCTTCAGATTGCAGTAAAAACCGCTATACCATGCTTATAGTATAGCGGATTTGTATTTAAAAAACAATTTATATTTTACCACTTTTTCCGATATAATTTTATCAATTTATTTTAAAAACGCCAAACAAAGGAGAACATCATGGAAAACTTACAAACACTTACTGAAAACTATTTGGAATACTGCAGGACACAAAAATGTCTGGATGAAAAGACTTTAAAAGCATATCGGATTGACTTGCGACAATTCTCTGAGGAACCATCTCTTGAAAAAATAATTGAAATCACAACAAACGATCTAGAGGATTATATTGCCAGGCTCCACCAACAATATAAACCAAGCTTAATCCCATTGAAATAACTTTAATTTCTTCTTCCTCTTGATATGTATTCATGGCTTTTTTAGCCGAAACAATCATGTAAACAATATATCCTACAAATAAAATCAAAAGAACAATTCCATCAATATGTCCTAATATCATCCCAAAATAACCTAAGATCATTAATAAAATAGCACATAAAACAGAAAATGGAAATTCTCTTTTAAGCGTATTTACTTGCACTGCAATCGGTACAAATAAAGCAGAAATACCACAAACAACCATTAAATTAAAAATATTAGAACCTACGGCATTTGCTACCGCTAAAGCGTTATTTCCATCCATCGAAGCTGTAATACTGACAGCACATTCAGGTAAACTTGTTCCCATAGCCACAATTGTTAAACCGATGATTAATGAAGGAATATGAAATCTTGTGGCAATAGAAGAACTTCCTTCTACAAAATAATCTGCTCCTTTCATCAATAGAGCAAACCCTATAATTAAAATAATGATTGATTTTATAAGTGCCATGACCAAAACCTCTCTTTTAAATACTTCCTACCAAATTGCAACTTCCACTATAAAACAAGAAAATTTGGCTGTCAACTCTAAAGGCAGGGATTCGTGATATTTCACAAATCCCTGCCTTTTACTTGTTCTACCGAATAAAATTTGTCGGAATCTTTGCTTCTTTTTCCGGAAATCCAAACTGCTCTTTTCCAAGTGCAATACTCTTCATAAGGAAAGTCATATTTCTTGCAAGTGTACGCATCGTCTGCCTTCCTTCCTCATCCTTTTCGGCCTCTCCCGGTGCTGCTCCATGGATGCTGTTCCAGTACTGGCTGGATGCAACCGGCATTCCGGAAATGGTAAAATATTTGTTCAGCTCATCAAATGTCGCAGAACATCCGCCACGTCTTGCACAGGCAACGCTTGCTCCCACTTTCATCGTTTTATCAAAATGACTGCTGTAGAACAGTCTGTCAAGACAGGCGATCAGAGTTGCATTTGCAGACGCATAGTACACCGGACTTGCGATTACAAGACCATCTGCTTCTTCAAACTTCGGAGCTAACTCATTCACTACATCGTCAAAAACACATTGTCCTTTTTCGCAGCAGGAACCACATGCGATACAGCCACGGACCGCCTGATTTCCGATTACAACCGTTTCTACTTCTACACCATTCTCCTTGAAAACATTTTCCATCTCGCGAAGTGCAATGGCTGTGTTACCATTTGCTTTCGGGCTTCCGTTGAGCATAAGTACTTTTAAATTTTCTTTCATGATAAAATCTTCCTTTCTGGTAATCATACCATCTTGTTTTACTATGATTTTATTTTCCTCTTTTTTTCTTTTCTCT